>JGI24158J21664_10012968_pt1 | contig 11020 bp, 7 predicted proteins | sample Ectturendosymbi3_FD_21664 | JGI IMG/M metagenome (IMG submission 21664)
TGTAATGCCTTCAGGAGCTAAAAAGTGCAAAGTTTCTAAGAAGGAAATGCGCAACAATCTGGCAGTGTTGATTATGTTTGTTTTCCGGTGTTTTTTTTTTGTATTTCTGGTTCCTGCTTATTGTTCGGGTGAATGTTGTTTCTTGCCGAGTCAGTTTCTAGCCTGTGAAATGTTTTTAATGGTAAGAATACACTCCAGTGTTTAAATTCTCTTCTCGCAACTAGCTGCATGTACAGTTGAGCAAGCACATTCTCGACTACCGGAAAAAGCAAAGGAGAACGTTGCAAATCAGCGAAAACGTAATTTTTACAAAATCTGGCGTCATGAGACACGTCATAGGGGCCCTACAGTGAAAATTGCCCCGGGCAATTTTCCCCCTATCCTTTAATCCGGCTCTGCCTAGCATGTCATTTATTTGCTTTACCTGAATGGATCTTCGTGAAGCGCTGTGAATATTTGTAACACAAGATCACTGAAGTAATTGCACGTGTATATACGAGTTTGCGTCGCTCACGCCTTCATCAATACTATCTGTTCGGACTTGCTACCCAAGTCTTTTATGCGACAAGTGATGACAGAAAATTTGTTTTTTTTCTAAAAAATCACCTTAACTTCTGCATTTCCTTGCAAACTTGTGGATCCACCCGCATATATAAAAGTGTAGAAAATCCAAGTTGATTGTGGAAGAAATGAATTTAATGCTGGAAGGTTGTCAAATTGTTTCAAGCCCGTGGCAGTCAGCCAGTATGCTTCAAAACATTTTTTGGAATAGACTTCTGTTAGGAATTAGCGCAGAATTGCAACATTTAATTCAATGGTTATAACGCAATAACCTCAAATCTCTCCACTTCAGCTTCTTGCGAACTACAGCTTTTAACTTGTTTATTATGAAAACACGACTAATAATTATTTTGCAGTTCTGAAATGGTACTGAGTATAATCTGTGCAAGGTTTAAGAGTAGCGTGATGTACCATTTGGAGGGCCCAAGCGACAGTTGTTCAGGCCGCAATCCTCGCTGAACCGTTGGAAAAGGTATGGTTCACTTCCTAAGTGATGAGCAGCTTCTAAAAGTATGAGCCTCACAGATTTTTTAATGACATGGAAAAGACGACCTGACAGGGTGCGCAAATCAATTGGTGTTAAGCAAAGCTCCCGTGTCTGCAACACAGCCGGGAAATGGAAATGGACAAATACACCAGCAGGTGTTGCAACTCATTCGCTAAAGAAGGTAAAGCCGTTTGTAAACATGCCACGAATGTTCCCAGGCGTGTGTCTTCTGCTACACAATGAGCAGGCGTCAAGCGCCCAGCGAAAGCTACCGGCCGTCGGGCGAATGTTGCGTGACAAAGCTACATCTGCGTGTTTGCCAACAACCTTTCGCGTGGAAAATCCATTTCGGATATTATTTGCCAGTGCAAATGAGCAAATGTGTTAAGGCTTACGGTTTATATCATTTCAGCGTTTACGCCTTTGGTTGCTGTGCGCCACTTTGGCCAACCCGCTTTTGCGACAATCCATTGCTCGAAGCAGGAATCACGTTTGCATATATGATGAATGTTTCAGGTTTGTTTTGATTGTGTAATGTTGCTATCGCTGGGTGTCTAGCTGATGAACAGTTATTTTTGTTGCCAGATGATTTGCTGAAATGGAATTCCCAGCTTTTATATTCAAAATCCGCTGCGTTCGCGTGCAATGCAAGCTGATCGCGAACGTTTTCGCAGTAACCACTCTTCTGACTCAGTTTCGTGGAAACAAATTGTGAGAAATGGCAACGTTTAGCCAAATAGAAGACGCATTATAGAGCAAATGTGAACAAAGATCATTCTCTTTTGAAACAGTGAACACCATAGTTCCGCTCACCAACGTGCTTCATCACCGAAAGCTTGAACTAATGCACTGCAAAGCAAGGAACTAATTGCCACTGTCAGAAAAATTGAAGGAGGAAAGTTGACCACATGTTCCGTTTGACTTTATGTCATCTTGTATGACGAAAGCAGAGACGCTGCCAGGATTGTGTGGCTGTTAAACCGATAACTCCATATCTCTGGCACTTCAAGCCAAGATCAGTAAATTCTCAATCAGTGCTGAATAACAGTACCACATCTTTTGCACATGGTGAAACTTGCTTTGGATTTTTAGAAATTGCATAAACGCCACGTTTTTTAAACTTCATGTAGTGTTTCATGTTGTCTAGACAACAACTTTTACCTCTTGTAATAGTCGTCCAACATAGTTTACACAGTACCTATATGTAGTTTGCCACAAAACATACGAAAAGTTGAAAGTACCTACGGCAGCTGACAATAAAAAATCTTGCCGAGAAAATCCCGTATTAAAGGCGGAATGCACATCGAAACATTTCGTACGGACACCAAACGCATCTTCTCGGAACTATTCAATTTTTACAAGTATAAAGCGGCATGTCAAACATGTTGGGTGCAGAGCATGCAGGCACTATAGTTTGCGTAAAATGTCTCAGATTTGACAAATCTTTTAGAGGTAAACTTACGTTTTAGTCGTACACAACAGGTTCATTTTAAAATGTTGAACAAAAGCAAAACGCACTTTGGGGAAAACAATTTAAGAATTCAATAAACTTTGCAATTTGACGAAACGTCTGAATTCAACACCATTCGGCACCCGAACTCAACTGAAAAAAAACTATCAAAAATTACTTTCTAGCTGATTTTGTCAAAAACAACTTGATTGTAAAAAATATTTCTGTATTGTTTGCGTGTGCTACCAGGATAGCTTGAAAAAGAGATGAGTGCGCAATTAACATCTTGGTCATGTATGGGAAGAGGCTTAATTCGAGCAAAGAAGTTCTTCAAAAAATGGACATTCTATCAAAGAGTAATAATGAATGCAATGGCGAGGTTTGACTTAGTCACAGGGCTAAGGGCTTTGCAGAACTGCATTCACTCCCCATCTGCGTCTGTGACTGCTTTTGTTCAAGTAAAGGTTTTGGTTCATCCACAATTGATTCAAAATTTCACTAAGAATTTGAATTTCCAATGCTTAAGAAACTTCTTGCTTAAACAGAGCCAATATCTATCGTGTGGCATTTTGACTCTAACATTTCCGGCATGTACAGGCGTTTCAAATAACGTATTGTTATACACAGACGATCAATTTTAGTGAGATCCAAGGCGTGACAGGCACCTGCTTTTTAGTCACTGGAGAACCGCACGAACCTGGAGAATGATGCGACATACAAGTTAGTTAAAGTTTGCACTTTACGTCTTCCACTTAAAGAGAACAAAAATTTCATCATGCGTAATTGCTCACACAAATGTCGTCAGTAATTCAGTGCTAAGTTAGACTATTGTCGCTCCACAGACTTGCCGAAACTAGAACCAAAAGAATTTACAAGGAGAAAATTAAAAAGTTTTTTGGTTGTTTCACCAAAAACAGGACCCTTTCCTTTGCCTCCAACGTAGCACTCTCGATCAATTCCGTTAACGTCAACTTTTAGCGCAGTAGGTGCTTTGGTATTTCCTTCCCGGCTTACCACTCAACCGCTATCATATGCCAGTTCGTTGTGTGCCACGGTGTAAGACTCCATAGCACTTATACCGTTTGCACTTATTACAGCAAACCTAATCATTTGCAGTCGTTAATGATATCGATGCTTACTGCCATAGGCGTAGCCAGGGGGGAAAAGGGGCCATGGCCCCCAAATTTGTAGAAAATATAGTCATTTTGTGCTTTGAGAGGCGTTTGCTAAGCAAAATAGTGTTATTTGCCTAAAATCAAAAATTTTTGCCCCCCCTAATTTTTGGGATGGCTCCGCTACTGCTTACTGCTTGCCACATGGAGAAGTGCGTGCTGCTCTAACAAGCATCGCCATGCTCAGGTCGACCCGCATTGCTGGTCTATATACCGACAACAAAGCTTCTGCCAAAATTACTCCAATCTCCGTTTACTCACCATTTTTGTGTCTGTCTTGACTTAACTATACAGTGAAGTGATTCATACCGTTTTCGTCAAGTTAATGCGCTAATATATAAAATTATTTTATTCAACGAGTTTCAAGTAACCCCGCAAAAAAATCAATTTGATATACTCGCAGGAGAGCTTCTCTCTGGACTAAGGTGGAACAAAGTCTGAAGGCTGTACCTTTACATGTTTTTGCAAACAGTTACAAGGGTTCGCACTCTCTCAGTATCAAGGGAGCAAAACAAAGCTTCATGTTTGTTGACTCCTATTTCAATGTAATTAAGTATCACTTCCATTTTTTGTGCTTACATTCTTTGTAATTTTTCTGTTTTGTAACGTGCGAGTTTGTGGTATATTACTATTTACCTATTGGATTTACAAGATACATTTGATGCTGAATCTTGACCAAATAACCTTCGGGTTTGTCGATATTCCAGCCTGGAAAAAATGAAATAGCCCACTATGCACAGCAAAGGCTGTGTTTTTTCTTTGTTTGTTGCAATCAAATGTAGTGCTTGTTTAGCATTGTTTTCATGGCGTCGGAAGGAGTTCAGGTGGGTCAAGAGCCCAAGATCCCCCTGAATTTTGAAATGTGATATTTACCTATTAACTTTTTAGAAAAAATTGCTTTTCTTTTAGTTTCGAGTTGGTAAAATGAAATATCACTACTGTTGGTTCCCCCTGGAAGAATGCTTTTGGCCACCACCTGGAAATATCCACTATTGCCCCCCTGGAAAAATTCCTTCCGACGCCCATGATTGTTTTCTATTTTCTTCGTCTTTCTGTGGGCATGTGTAGTTTACTCACCTTCGCCAAATGCACCTCTCTCTGTCTTAATGCTGATCTATGCACCGCAGTTACCGCGTTTAACGCTCATGTATGTTGCGCTTGTATAAATTTAACAACTTTGGTAAAAAATCAACTGTGGAACTTGCGGGATAAGCTCCAGGAACTAGCAAGTCCTTTTTTTAAAGTGTGCCATCTTTGTGGGCATAATAGCGTCATACGTTTGTTTTATTTAGGATTTCATATCACAAAAAATACCAGGTATTAAACCACTTGCGGTAATTTAATCGAAAACCCAAAGCTCACAAAAGAGCATACGTGAAGAAATGTTATCATTCGATAAAAGGAATATTGTCCTTTGTAAATGAGCTTGATATATTTTCGACTGTTGCCCAGTTGTCAGCGTGCTTTACCCTGGACAGCGACCCGCACTGCCTTTTTTAGAGCGTTCTTTCCTTTGACGCCGCTGTGAGCTTTCATTTCCGAGCTTTTATGCAGGATGAAAAGCTTCTACTCGCCCCGCCCAAACCACGCAGCTACTGTGGAGATTTTGTTTAGCTACGTTTGAGGGTCACTTACACCACAATTACTTGTAATGTTATTAGTACTGCTACATTACGGGGTTTCGCACAGACAAGCAACGGCGTGTTTTGACGAAGGGGTTGTTTCATGCATACACTAGGTGTAAAGAGGTTAAAGGCGTTAACGCTACTTGGCTTTCGAATTGACGATTATTCAGCCGGTGGCAATTTTGTTACGTTTACCGAAAGTGCGGGTGGATTTGGCGCACTGTGACGAGACAATCTTGTTCGCCCCCACCTCAATGGATATCCCTGACGTAGAGGCTCAGGGCACCTTTAGTTTGGTTAACCTCACTGAAAATGTATTTCGGCGCTGACGAAGGTTGCACCAGAAAAATCTACTTACGTCTGTGTGTGCTACTTCATTTTGTTTGAAATTCTCCAAGTATTACAGCGACCAACTTGAATTAGGCCGCGTAGACTTTTCATACGTGAGTCGTCGCAAGACGTGGTTTAACCGTAGATTCCACCACGAAAATTGATTTCCTTAGTATGTGACGTTTGAATATTTTTTTAACAGGCCAAACTTGAAAAAATTTACTGTTCTTCTTTTGATGATATTGGCTTTTTTTTGATAGAGTTTTTGATTCTTTTGTCAATTCGATCATCTTGATTCCAAGGTGCATATCACGTGGGTAAATAGTAATATACAAGAAGTGCAAACAAAAGTTTAATCACTAAAACAGCATAGAGCTGAGGCGAATGCCTGAGAAACTCAAGCATAAAAATACTTGGAGAGAAAAAACACTTGGGAAAATGCACTTGAGTCTACAGCAATCTCTCGCCACCACATAAAAAGTGTTCGATAATGAATAATAATGAAAGCTTGTAAAAATACTACACAGTTTAAATGAGCGAGTAAAGATGTTAGGTGAAGATGCACATTACTGCATAAATTCGTGTAAGTTGTTGCCAATCAAAGCATCAGATGCTTTTACTATACATTTACTATACCTGATGATCACCCACATCCTTGGAAATAAAATGCAAATTTTGATGAGCAATTAAACTTTAAGGGTTGGACACATCGTTCGAAGCAAGGGTGAATACACTTGGTTAAAAGTTGGCAAGCATGCTTGTTAATGTAACAGGCCCGAAAAAATTATTTTTTGCAACATGAAAACAATTTTTGTTTTCAGACGGAATATACTCAGAAGCACTACAGTTTTTACAAGTATCTCACGTTTTCGAAAAAGAGCATTGCCAGAAAAAAATCCTTTTGCCCTTGCGGACAAGAGGAAACCATTAGATAAAGGTGGGAGTCTTATATTTATGATCGCTTTGTTGTGGGAATGTTCTATGGCGTGACCGACCTGATATTCGCACAACGCTTGAATAAACTGACAAGTGTGGGTGGCCAAGGGTTCAACTTTCACAATGCTCAGGGTCTTTCGTTTTCTGTAAACAAGCAGACAATAATTATGTGAGATCTTTTGGCTGTGCGCGATCCTTTACACAATCTTTTAATCTAAACCCTTGAGAATATTCAGGTAACAATGAAAGCTATCAAAAGTGTATTTCACGAAGTCTCGCCTTCACACAGGTTTTCTAAAGCAACAATCCTCTGTTACTTGTTGAATGGTTGTTTTCTGAAATGAATTCGCTTGCTATATGGGACAGAACACGCGCTCTTGGATAAACTTACAAGCAATTTCACCTCCTCACTTTGATCAGCTACGATTGTTAGCAGAGAATCGCCAATCAGTACAAAGAGAGGTGTCTAGAATTGAAATCTGACTTGATTGTTCCCTCACGTCACAACCCGGTCGAGAAATGTGATTGGAATTTCCTTCGGTGGACACTTCTAAACACCACTCGATGCAACAAGGCAGCCAAACTGCAGAAGAACGGCGCTTATAATCTGCAAACGATCTCAGCTGTTTGAAAATTTGCTTCTTAGTGGTAACGGTTGTGCTCAGTGCAGACGAAGTTGGTTTTCCTTGGCCGCATGCGTCTAACCAAACGAACTGCGTCCCAACGCGCCTAGGTAAGAAACCGTTAGAGGTGTCCAATTACTAGCTGAGGAAGAACTGTACACGTTCCGTTACTTATGCTTCATTGTCACTTGGGTAAACATTATTTTAAGCTTTTCAAAAGAGTTGTCGCAACGTACAGCCCTAGTGTGATGTAATACGAATCTGGCCTGTCCCACACGCAACTTTCTCACGGAGTCCCACACGTCACGTAGTGCTGGTATGACTGGAGTTCCCACAGGTTACCAAGCAAATTCTTCGTGAACAATGCACTCTAATCCACCTATTTCGGATATTTACTTTATGTCTGCGATGTTTGTAACTGCGGAATTATGTCGTCTGCTTGTCAAAGGAAGGACATGTGATGGACATAAAAGGTTCCAACATCTCATAAGGCGATCTTGTCATCTTCCCACACTTCAAACATGGACCGCGACAGAAATATACCCCGATCTCTTGCCGAATCAGCATGTTTCAAACTCGGTGCTTTTGCCAAGGATATTCGCTCTGAGTCGTAACGAGGCACTGAAATAAAAGACAACTTTCGACTGGGTAAAGAACAAATCCAAGCCCGAAGTGTTGAATTAGCTGTTACTCATAAGCGACTAAAAAGGCTAGCAGCTTGAATCTGGGTTGATGTGTGTCTTTCATCCCTAAAAGTAAATATTAAAGTTTTTTCTTATCGATTCATTAAATTGATGGTCCGGCTGATTCTACCGCACAAATCAACCTTCACTTGTGTGAAGGAACGAGTATGGTGCAAAAGAAAACGCGCCATATCTTGTACTACAGCGAAGAAACATGTCAACAACACGGACGTGCGGCTTCGAGCGGTCACGCAGAGGACAACTTTATCAATATGTCACTGTGCAACAACGCTACATCGCAAATGCGGCGCAGCGCAAAGCATGTGCAAGGCAGACCACGCCTTCGCGTTTGCACAGTGCAATAAGTGGCCAGGCTTGGTAACATTAACCGGTGAGGGAAGTAAATCCCTGATCTGTCACAACAGCAACCTCCTGCTTCTGGTCCGAGTTCTGAGCAAGACCCTGAAACAAATCGTTCGGTGATGATTTGTGCAAAAACAACACAACCCTGGTAAGTGATTGAAAGGCATGCAGCTTCCACACTTACTCACGGCGGAGGCGTAGCGGCTGCCCAGCTTAAAACAGGCCGTCTTGTTTCTCAGAGAGAACCTATAATGCGTCATAATGTTTAGAAAAAAGTGATTTTCGTGTTTCAGAGGCAACAAGTCTGACGGAACTAATGCGTGGTCTCCGATTACCAGAGACCACTAGACAGCGACGACCGTTCGTCAATAGCGCCTCACGCAACATGAAAGAAAATCCTTTGCTTCTACGAGAACGCACCAAGAAAATGTGACGCAAACTCGAAATTCTTTTGAGAATGAAATTGCTGTGTATGTTCGCATTTTCGAGCAAAATATAAAGGAAAAGATCTTAGAGTGTAAGCTTTTTATTAATACTGCTTAGTCACGTACTAAAGCAAAACAGGCATTTTGAAACGTCCAGTTGTGTCATCTGGTTTGTGGTCGTTCATTTTACGGGAAACACCTTCTTGTACGAATCGATAGTTAGATAGCAATGATTTATAGACAAGTTATTTGCTCCTTGCAAACCACTTGGTGTAAAGCAAAGCATAACGTTTTGCCAAATTTAAACAAAGTCCAAACGTTTATTTTACCGTTTGTCTGAACTGAATCTTTAACCAATATCTACGAAAAAAATTATGTGGTCACATTTTTCATTTGCAAACAAATATCAATCTAGCTTTTGCTGATTCTCGACTGGCGTTTATTTCTGCCTTATAAGACCAACTGCATTTTGAGGTAGGGGGCAGAAAGAAACTTTATTCCAATAGTAGTTTTTTGAACGACTTGCAAAACTTTGCGCGAGTCCGGGCTGTTGCTGAAACAACACGCTTGAGTGAGCTGCTGATGATTTCACATTCCAGAACAGGTTGCTTTTCACAGCTGTTTTGCTTTATGAGGTTTTTGTCATAACCGCAGGAGGTGGTTCAACCCAGAAATCGCATGCTTGCCATGATCATACGTTTCCATTTTTCACTCCGAAGAGTACGCCATGCGCGAGCTAAGCTGATTGCCTCGGCTCTCGACGGCGTTCTTACTTCCGCCAGATGTTCAGCAAAGAACGACTTCGGCGCGCATTACTTTTCAGTAGAATAACTGGTGTTTCAGGTCATTTCGGTGATGGACAGTCACGGCTTGCACAAGCGGATTGCGCTAATTAAGCATAGGTGGGGCACTTGACCCCTGTTTCTTTTGCTATGCTTTTGCAGATTAGCGATCAAACGGGTCAGAGTGTTGGTTTCAAATGCATGGAAAGAGGTCTTCGTTTCACCAGACCGTGCAATGAGACGGTGACAGACAGCGGTTGTTCACCGAAGCACCTAGTAACCCAGTGAAATTTATTGTTCTTATACTTTTGTGAGCCACAAGAAACTTCATTTCAGAAGATACGAGAGCAAACCGTCATACTGCTCAAAACATGCATGAAGAAATTTTGGTTTGATGTAAATTCATATCTGTCAGATATTTTTTCCCGTTTCACTCACAATTTTTGAAAAGACTCTACACCAAAGGTAGTAGTTTGTATCTACGCAGCATAGATGTCAAAATCACTTTACCTATTCACTCCTTCTCTATAAGAGGAAACATGCAGACTCATTATTGGGCTGAGGAAGAAACAAAACATTATTCCGTCGAAACGATGTTTGCCTCGTTTATGGTGCGCTAGATTGTCTCACTTTTTCATACCTGGCTGTTTGATTGACCTGAGGTATGACACGTGAAAACTTGCAGATTTCAAATTTACGTAGATGTTTTGTTGGTTTGTAATATGACAAAAAAATCGTGGCTTTTTAGGGCTCTCTCTCGTTGATCTAGTCATTTTAAGAGCTGTGCAATTGGTGATTAAAAACAGATGTTTACTTGCATTGAAACATTGCCAACCTTCGGTCAAAAGTAGAAGAAACTGTAATGCCTTGCTCATTTTATGCTTTTAGCCAATCAATAAAATTTATCATAAAAGTCTTTGTGGATACAATTTCGTTGGGCATTTCCTCATACAATTATTGCGTGCACCGAAAAGTATTGTCGGTATCGATAAATAGAAGAAGGCTGGCTTCTTGGTTCAGCCAAGCCCAAAGAAATTGTTTTGATGCATCCAGCAGGAGCAACAGCAGGTGTTCGCGTGGTATCCTCAGTACTTCGTGTAACCTCGAGCATATTTACTGTGGATACCTATCCAGTTATTTAGCTTCTCTGGATCGGCGTGTGTTAAATTGCTGCCTTGCAGTCCATTATTTCGGCACACTGCTAGCCACAGGCATGCGAATTATACTATACATGTACCACCTTGTGTGGTTAATTTGATAGGAAAATCGGGAACTGAACACATCTTGAATTCAATGCTTTAATGAAAGTTGTAGACTCTGAGTTGTAGTACATCACATGGAATAAGAGTAAAGATGGCTAAAACATCGGCAACTTTAGGCTCCAGCTTTCATTATTTTTAGACGAGTTTACTTGTAAGTTTTGATCAATTTAATTGATGTATAAATGTACTGTCCTTTGGTCTTAAGACCGAATTACTGTATTAAATACTACGGCCAAAGCAAACGATACAACTGACATCTTGCAAACGTTTCGATAACAACTGTTATCATCTTCTGTGCATAGCAAACTATTGCTATGCACA
>JGI24158J21664_10012970_pt1 | contig 11019 bp, 6 predicted proteins | sample Ectturendosymbi3_FD_21664 | JGI IMG/M metagenome (IMG submission 21664)
TCCGCCTTGGTCTGCTTAATGTGCTAAATTACATTACATTGCTGCCTGTTGTCGTGTTTTTTTTTTGTTTTTTTTTTATTTACGCGTTGTGTGTCTTTTATGTTGCGTTTTGTTTACGTTTGTTTACTCTTGTTTGTGTGCCTTTTGTTTTGTGTGTGTCGCGTTATTAGGGGCTTGATTCGATGACCTTGCGGTCCCTCGCCCCAATAAATACCTTCCATAGTCAACTTTGTGTGTTCTACTGTTTCCACTGCTAGAGTTCCCTCAAAATTGTACAACTTATGCCGGCAACCACTCCACTGCTTGTTTGCAAAATGTCTGGGAGAATGTCGTGGGATGCTTGAAGGAAGGTGGTGGTCATCCGAGTAGTCTCACGCCTGTGGAGGTGGCTGCGTATGCAGCAATGGATTTGAAGTGAGTGAAGATTTTCTTTTCAGTCTATTTGTGTGGGGCATTGTTTTTCAACCAGGGTTCCGCGAGTGGCTGCCAGGGGTTTCGCCGAAACAGACTGAATGTGCCTGGGACGAAATTCGCAACCACAGTTCTATGCGGTTTGTAACAAAACAGGCACTTGGATCATTGCACAGGGTTCTATGAGCAACGAAAACATTTGCGGAAGGTTCCGTTGCAGCAAAAGGTAGAAAAACACTGGTGTAGGGTTTACAGTTTTTGGTATACAATTAAATGGAACACAAGTCTTCCAATGAATCTCATTTTTGTTAGAGGATCATCTGTATCTTCTTATGTTACATTTTCCCCTCAACTTGAATTTCGAGCAAGTGAGCAATCAGTTATTGCACTGGTCTAACGGTAACCGAATTACAACCGCGACGCTACTAGCAACCTGTTTCCGTAGGAAAACACTTTATGATTTGGTGCAGCTGGGTCTCTAAACTACGGCCCGCGAAGCCATTTCATCCGGCCAGAAAGACATTCTGTCAATAATCAAAAAATATTATATTTACGAAAAATTTGTTGATTTGGTAGAATGCAACATATCAATGACATTACAATCACATAACAACAAATAACAATACGTAAGATGTCCGGCCCTCGAACTGCTATGTAGTAGCTTTTGTAGCCCTCTGGCAAAAATGTTTTTGAGACCCTGAGAAGATAAAATCCATTTTGCTGAAAGCCTCTCTGTTCAGATCTGACAGTAAAATTTGTCATGCTTAGTATTTTCATTTTCTTGCCGACATGAAAGAAAAAAAATTAACGCCTCCTGTGTGACTTCCATTACATTAACCTCATGTGCAATCGCATGAATTGTGGAAAAGCTCATATACACTTGAAGCAAACTTGCATTCGTTAAATTACATCTACGACTTTCCACCATAGAACCTGGAAGCAATCGTCAAGTTGTTTTGCGATATGTACTGTTTGGGAAACCTCAAAAACAAGCTTTGGTATACTGTGCCTTGTTTTTGGAAAATGATCACAGCATTAGCGACAGCGAAATTGTCAGCAAAATTCCAAAACACGAAAATGACTGATTTTCATTGAATATAATTACTTTTCTTGGAACGCAGCCATAGTACAGCCATTAATTTATTACAAAGTAACAGTTTGATTGGAGCACTAGCCTTGATTGTTTCAGGCTTGATCACAATTTGGTTGTCGTTCTTCATTGTTGGTTTGTGCGCGTCATTGCTGCAAAGCACTTTCGTTTTCGAAACAGTTGCTAAAACGGCGGAAATGTCGTAAATACACCTACATAGTGCAAATCAGCTGATACTTAGCGCTTTAGTTTCTTCATTTGTGTTTGAAAGCACAGATGCGTTTATTTTCACCTGTTTTTGATATGTGCACATTATTTAAGTAGCGTTTCGAACAAACAACTATGACATCAGCGTTGCTGCTCCAAAAGTTGAACCGAAAAGCTCATGTTCAGAATTTATTTGACTTTTCGAATATGGGTTTTGCGCTTATAGTTGCGAAGAAGTTGAATGCAGGATCGGCTGTGGAAATAACAATGGCAATGATTAAATATCGATAACGTACGCGCTGCCTCCTCTGCCAACACAGTGCGGTATTTTTTACAGTCCTTTAATTTCTTCGATGAACGACGTAAAGTTGCAGGCTGACGCGGGAGACTCCACTCAACAGGACAGCTGTTATGGTTTAGGTAATTTCTTGCTTTTTTATTGTTGAGGACTTGTGTTTGCATGCAGGTTGGTCTCCTCTTTCTTGGCTGAAAACTCCGTTTGATTTTCTTGATAAACGTGTTTATCACCGCGCTAAGTTGCAACCCTGCTTAGGCGCGTTTCATGCCCCTGCTTCGATTTTCTGTTGCAGTGAAAATGTTCAAACTCTTTGAATGCGCGTTTGTGTCCGATCGTTTCTATTGGAAAGACCATTACCTCGCCGACATTTTGGTGCCAAGATTTTTGGGATTCTGTCTGAGCCTGTACTGTCGTCAGCGTTGGCGTTTGTGTCACAATTGCATGACGCTGAGTTGATCAACGTAATAAACATGCTAATAATCTGCTCTGCAAAAAATATTTTGTCACCAGTTTGTTAGAGGAATTGTCACAGCGGAAAAAAACTTTTGTGTTTGCTTTTTCTGTTTTTTATTTTCCCAAAATAATGAGAAAAGACATTCAAACAGCATCTTTTGGCGTTTAGGAGGATTTTTTGTGCAGTGAAAAACACTGTTGTTTATCTCCTTTTTTTCAAAACTCTGACCTCATGCACTAGCCACATTAACTTGAGTTTTGGGTAGTTACGTTGTGGCAATCATTAAGACAATTGTTTATTTTCAGCTTTTTTCCAAAACTGCTCAAGCTTTAATCCACCTCATTCAGTCGATTGCATAGCATCTGCATGGTTAAGTGCTGGCTGTTTGCAAGTTGGCAATGGTTTTCCTCTTTCATTGCCTACTTCCACTGTGTCCCATACTTATCAGAATATGAACTTGAGGTATTTAAATGCTACAAACCTATTCTCAGTTTGTATAGCAGTATATATTGGTGTTGTCCTATTCAGACTTGTGTTGTGTTTTTTTTATGGTTTACTTATTTATAAAGTGATGCAATGTAATAATTATTTTTCATTGCTTTTAATGTGGGTGTAATTATTGCACTTTTTGAGACTGAAGAGATTGCTTGAAGAGATTTTTAGATATCAGTTGTTTTAAAGTTTTTTACCACTTCGAAAAGTCTGTGTCTCTGCCTGATACACTCTGGTTTATTGTGCTTTATTCGTTGAGGCGTTAGTAATATTATTTTTGGATACGTATGTGCTGGAGTTTACTAACGGGTAGCTTCTACAACCGCAAGCTCCTCCAAGTCTGCGCATTTGCACTGAAACATCGGTATGAATGTTCATGTTCACATGACTAGTTTGCCTCGGCTTGAATTCAATCAGACATGCAGGGCGCAGGCTGCAACCAGTTAAATATTGAAGAACGTTTGCCTTTCCCAATATCGATGTCAAGACGTCAGTAACGCGTGCTTGGTGACTCTACTGTTTTTCCTTTTCGTGCCATTCGCCGTGATTAAAAGCCTATACTGTTAGTTGGTTTAAACGTCGGTGTCGTTTTCAAATTTAAAGAACGTTTATTTTTCTGTGAGAAGCCCTGACAGTGAAAAGTCGACGTTTCGTAGATTTAAATTGTCATGAGAGTTGTTTTCTTCTGTGTTCAGGCAAATCGAAACGTCGGTTGCGCAGCACTCGACAGCAGCAGACGGCGGTAACAAAACCAGTCAGCTCCACTGTTATGGAATTGGTTAGTGTTGTTTCGTGTTGATTCATATAATTTCTTTATATCCAAGGGGTTCCAAAAACTGGTTATCATACCAACTGATTGCAATTTTTATAGCATGTGTAGAAACAACTCAAGTTTGTGTTTCGTTCGTTTGTCTTTTCTGGTATAAAAATGGCATTCACATCAACATAAAAGGCGTTTTGTGTTAAAGTATGTCTGAACCCAGTCGCACAAGACTGTACAGCCTGCACATATTAGAGACCTTCATAAAAAACATCACCAGCAACGGGAGTGCGGATTTGGAAAGCACAAAAAATTCATTGAGGAAGGTTGTTTTTGTAGGATCCCGGACAAACACCAGTACCTTTTAGTATCGTTTATTAAATCCACATACATTTGGATTTCACCATCCAATTTTTCTGAATAAATATTCCTCTCCGAATTATAAGTTTGCCAAATTTCATTCTCTTGGGTTTGTAATTACTCAAATGTATAGCTCGAATAATAACAAAGTTTTGGAACGCCGTGGCAATTTCCTGAGACAGAACCGTCGCCAGAAAGTCGTCAACAGGGGGGCTTTATGTTTGCGCGGGGGGCTTTAGGTTTATGCAGGGGGGTTGACATTTAAATTTGACAAAAATTTTACTAGTTTGTAGTGTTTCGTATTTCAGTTGGGGGACTTGTAGCTTTTTGGGGGGCTAAGCCCACCAAATCCCCCTGTGGCGACGGGACTGTCCTAAGAAAAGCTTAATTGCGTTAAATTTTGATTGCAACATAAAATCTTAACATGCATCAAAAACTCACTTATAAATTAGTGGTTTTTCTGTGTGGAAATGCCAAATGTGTTTTGTATTCAAGACTTATTAAAGGTTTTGCGATTCTCAAGATTGTGTTACTTTCTTTTGCACGTCGGTTTGTATTCAAGATATGCTTTACAGAGTACCCGTCAGGCTGCACAACATTTAATGGAACTCATTCGTTGGATTGTTTAAAATCCCTCTGGGACATATCCGGTTGTGCAATGGAAGGATATGATCACCCGGACAACCTGTCATCTGCCGAGTTTAACACATCTTCTGCAACTGACCTAAAGTGCATACATTTTTTTAATTTTTTGCGTATAATAAATCAAAATTTGCTATAGCTTCAGACTACTGGTGGTATTGTTTGTTTAAGCTAAGACAATATCGATATATTTATTGTTGTTTGCAGCACTTTTGCAGTCATATGGGTTACCGTTTCCACCAACTGATTAAAAAGCAGTTGGTATGCAATTGAGAAGATTCCATGTGAAATCATTTTGATAATAGTCTTAAATTTTTATGTTTCACGGTGGTCCTTTTCAATGCTGCTTTAGAAAATGGTATGTGATTTTAGGGAGCTTACGAGTCTCTGTTGGAAATTATTTAATTTAAAAGTGGATGGGCAGCACAGCAGGTGAAAGCTGTTTAGAAAAAAACACAAAAGCACGAGTTAATATACTTTAAGTGCTACTTTCTTGGAATCTTATTCTGAAAAACTTTTTCTTGTGTGTCCTTTCAAGAAATGACACGGCAATCCATAGTTTTTTCGGTTGTTCTTTCGTCACGCATGTTATTTTACTCGGCTGGTAAACAATTTTTTCCACAGTCTGTTGCAGACCTTGATGAATCGAACGAAACTGGAGGCGGAATCTGGTGACTCAACGCAGCAGTTAAATTGCTTCGGAATGGGTGAGTTAGTGGGTCAGGTTACTTGACTGTCTTCTTGATGCCGAGGCAGATGTTCCGCACAGTTCTGACTGCAAACAAAAAGTTTGATTACACACATACTTTTCTGCATATAAATATATCTTACTGTCGTGTTTTTGCGTTATCTTGTTTGCGTAAGGGCAGGCCCTTCGATCTCTCTGGTAGATGTGTGTGTTCGCGCCATGCACAGTATTTTATTTTGCCAAGAACGTTGTTTGGAGTTGTAACGTGCAAATCTCCAAGGAGTAAAACTTTCCTGAACGACCAGGTATTCGTGAAACAGGTTGCACCTGAGTGGTGTATTGCCAACGAAACCGTCAACGATTAGCTTCATTCCGCAGTGATTCATCAAGTTTGATTGCACCGTTTGTGTCCAAGGGCGGATCCAGCCAGTAAGTTTAGGGCGGCGATTTCAGTGATATTTGGCAGTCAAGTGTCATTACGGGTTCATTACTGTAAGAAAGATGAAGTATACTTCACGACACTGCTGTGACAAAAGAATGGACGGTAAAATGGCCTTATATCGCGAATGCTGTTTTCAGAATTGTTCAAAATCATGGTGAAAAAAGTTACTTTCGTAGGTTTTAGGGGGGCGAGCGCCCCAATAACCCTCCTGGATCCGCCCCTGTTTGTATCTATGCTACTGTAAATCTTTCTGTGGTAGGTTGCATCATACAAACCACCTAAGCTGCTTCAAATAAATTGTTTAGCTATTTCGTATGTGCGCAATGGCAAACAAGTGGAAATCGCTGCAAACATCTTGATTTTAGTTGAAATGCATACGTCCTTTTGTATTCTGATGGTTATTAGCTTTAGAGGAACTTTATTTGCTGAACTTAGACAAAATAAACAGGTTTGGCTATAGGGGTAATGCGTTCCGGTTAAAGTTTCTCACCAAGCTAATGCTCAAATATCAGATCTGATCATATACAAGTTGCGGCCTTGCGAACATTAGTCTTATATTGGTAACAGCAGCCCCTTAACCATGAAGGGCGCAGGGTGGGCGAACCCTCCCCTAGAAAATTTTTCGCCCCCCCAGGAAAAATTTGTTGGATATATTTTGAAACTATTGGACATAGTTCAAAAAATTTGGGCCCCTCTCAGAAAACTCTTCGCCCCTCCTGGTGTTCCAGGCTGGTTACGGGCCTGAGTAACAGTCATCAGTTTGTTTTTGTTATATGATAATGTCTTGTTAATGTCAGTGTATGGTCCAAACTGTTCTTCCATGTTTGGTCCTTTCACTACTGAATGCCTGAATTCCATGTGGCTGCGAGCTGGCTGTGTAGCGGAAGGAGATTCTTATCCATCCAAAATGTCAGTCAGTGAGAGAAACCGGAGATGGAACGGGTTAACAACTTTGAGGTCAGATTTAGATGTATGTTTGACATTAAATGGATAAAAATGCCGTTTTATCCGCATAATTGTGTTTACAAAAAGCTGTTTATCTTATTTCCCTTTGGTCGAAATCTAAAAAGATGGGACCAGACCTTTTAATCTTCTGTCATCAAATCATGGCCAAATCTTTTCATCAAATCGTGTCATACATGATTTAAAACTAAAACATCTCGATTCTTTTTAACGCAAATAGTGAGAACCTGTTTCTAAAAGAAATCAAAACAACTTCAAAATGTACGCTAGATTGCGGCACATATTTCTGCTGCTTTTTTGCCGTGTACGTCATTTTCAGCTTCAGTGCATCTGCCTTTAAAACTTGTATTTCATTTATTGGGTTGAAAGCACATTCACCTCGCTAAGCAATTTCCTAAAAAATAAGTACGACTATTACCTAATGTTGCTTTTTACTGTAACTGTTCTATATAATTGCTGTCCAAACTGTTAAAAAGGCTCTCATGACATTTACAATATCATGAACGATGCGTCACGTTTCTGTATGTTTAAGTATAGAGAAAAAATCATTGCAGGCTACAAAATTTTGTGGAGCTTACGTTTTTCGTATTTAATACGTGAATTTAAGATTGCCCAAGTTGCAGTGTGTCGCTTTTTTCATAGCTCTTGTCTGTCAGTAATCGTTTAAACTTTCTGAAACATTGCATCCAGTGGTTTTACATTTTTAACAGGGAAGTCCTTGATGCAATCAAACTTGATCCTGCTGCTTATGCTTTGGCTAACCACCGTAGTAAACAACTGGAATGTTATGGCATAGGTGAGTATTAATCCACCAGCCGTCGTAGCACGATAAGTTTAAGTAAGTAGCAATGCTGATTAGGTTGTTTTTCACCGAAACGGTGCAGCTGAGCAGAGAAGTTATCAGTTGTTTTTTCTGCAACTTGCTACAGTTAACGCACACGTGATTGCCAATTAATGACTATTCAGTCGAAGAGCAAGTGATCTTTTTTAAATTGTTTAATAACAGTAGCACAATGTTGCCTACAAGGGGTTGGTAAACCGGACTTAATTGTTCATGGCAGTGTTAATGTTATCTGGTCCAGCCTCGCCATGTTTGGAGTCTATTTTGTTTTTGCTATATAAGGCCTTGTGACGTATCGCGAACGCATTGAGGTAGACATCAACGCTTGCTCATCAAAAAAATTTTGAAACAGTGGAAATTAATCAAGAACAAAAACACTCGTGTCCTGATTCTCGTCAGTTTAAAGCTCGGTTAATACGTTGAACAAATGCTTCTGTATGAAGGTGCTTCGGTGTACAAATAACAGAGTGTAATACTCGTGAAGTTGCTTTGAACGCGCTATGAAAAAAAGGTAAAACAATTTTCACCTGTGAAAAAATTTGATCGCAAGTTGGTAGAACAGCTGATATGTTGTTGCCTGAAATGAGGTGATACAGGAAGATGGCCCCTACTGCGGCTCGTTTTGAGTCGCTGTTCATTTGTGCTGTTGGAGTTCGCTTGCAGAAAAGTTGTTTGTTCTCAGGCTGTTTATGAATTGAGACAGCGCCTGGCCCGAGGCACTAATGCGAGCAACAGTTCTGTCATCTATGTGCAACAAAAAACTTCAAACCACAGAAGAATTGTGCATCTTACACATTTGTTGCATGATTGAAAGGCATTTCAGTAGAAGCAAACAACAGAAAGCTACATTGTGCTCCCTTTCAAGTGTCACTATAGTGGTCTGCGGACGTCCCCCTATGCTTGCTCTGCGCGGTGAGCCACGCGGTTACGTGCGTAGCGAGTGCTGCCTTGGCGGCAAGTCAAAGGAAGCGCATTGCGCGTGAAACGCGAAAGCTAAGAAAACCTTCCTGTGAACAAAAATATGGAAATTATCAATAATGTAAGGATTGCATCAAGTGGAAATGAAACATACAACTGGTAATTAAAAAGATGAAAACTTTCCATAGGAGAAAAAATTGCATACTACGTTTTTGGGTTGGTGGAGCGAGGTATCGTAAGACTTCTGACGTTTACTGACGGGGTCATCAAATTTCCGTTGTCCAGACAATAAGTTTGAAAAGGGTTGCAATTCGTGTTTCATACTACACATTAAATCCAGTTCGGCGATATTGGAATAAAAATGCTTATCTATTGCTCATGCATCACCCGATTTTCGAAGGCCATGCAAGCACCTATTATCAGGGTTGCAGAGTCGGAGGTAAAATATCCGACTCCTGACTCCGACTTTCCAAAATTTCCGACTCCGACTCCTTACATAAAGGGAATGAAATTTGGCTGTTCATATCAGTGGAAATCGTGGTACACAGCAAGAGTTCTCTGTTTCAACAAAAGTTTCAAAAGAAATTGTACCATTTCAAGAGGAATTCCCAATTTAGGAGTGTGATGTAAAAAATGATCCAATTGGACATCCGGAGTCGGACAAAAACATCCGACTCCACCCAAAAACCTCTGGCTCCGACTCCGCAACCCTGCCTATTATCCACCACAAGATTAGGCTGCATGAAAATTATTTAACTTTGAGTCAGACGAACAATGCATCACTTCTGTCGCCGTGACAAAAAAATCCGTAGTCCCAAATACTTTTTTTAGTTGAAACGTGCATTTTTTCTTGATATTTTTTAACCGAAGCGTGTAGCTGTTTGTGAATGCATTGTAATTTTTCTTTTTCATTTTCGTGTGTTCTGCAGAGTTACCATACGGTTGCAATTCGTATTTCGGACCGCATTCGATTTCGTGCTTACGAGCTGTGTGGGACGAAGTAAAGTGCATACCGGAAGGCTGGGGCGCCCCTGACAATCGCACTGCTGCTGACATTACTGCGCTCGAAGCATTAAACTTGAGGTATTTTTAAGCGTTTTGTTAGTGCAGGTAATTTGGTGGAAATATACCGATCGATGCAGGCATCACGATATCGTGTCATGTCTCTGTTTTTCCTTTTTTTGCGCTTTGTGTTTTTGTTTGCAAAGTTAAAACCTACCTATGCTGCATAAAATTGAATTACATTGTTTAAATACAAAGCTTTGTCCAGCAATAAGGCAACTTAGCCATACTAGGAGTGGTCTACTGAAGAAAACAATAGTCTTTCCGTAGTGCTCACTTGAAAAATGCTGAAGCTCTTATGAAAACATGTTAAAGTTTTGCAAACTGATCAGAAAATTTGGGCAAACTCACGGAGTTTTCAAAAGGTGGTCGTGGGCATGAGAACCTGTTTTTAATGGTAACACTGAAAAATCTGACATAACAATCGAAAAAAAAAATTGAAGGATGCTTTTTTCTCCCAATGAACTGTGTTCTCGTGCGGCTGCGAGAAGCAAAGCTGTGCTTCCAATTAGTGACACTCATTTTGAACTTCATGTCAAAATAATGTTTCCCTAACTTGTGTATCCCTTTACACCAGGGGTATCCAAACTACGGCCCGTGGGCCAAATACGGCCCGCGAAGCCATTTTGCACAATATGAAAAAATAACACATTTACGAAAAATTTGTTGATTTAGTAGAATGTCACATATCCCGAAACAATCACATTACGTAAGATGTCCGACCCTCGAATTGTTGTGCAATAGCTTATGTGGCCCTCAGACAAAAAAGTTTGGAGACCCTGCTTTAGACGGATAAATATTTATGCCAACTGTTGTTGGAGTAGCACCACTGTGCGTGCGTATTTGGTGCAACGTAACAATTACCAGACGCAGAACTTATTGTGCGGTGACAGGAGTTTGATTGACGACATGTCTACTGTAAAAGAGCAAGCAGAATCGGGCAATCAACAGGCACAACTGAACTGCTTCGGAACGCGTAAGTTTTGTCAAGGCTGATTCAACTTGCCGTGTGCCTCTCCCAGCATGCGTTGAAATATTGTCAATGAAAAATCTACTCATTTTGCTCCAGCAGTTATCCAAGTGCTAGCTGGGTAGAACTGTGCATTTGCCTAATTGTAGTGTCGTTAGTTATGCATCGTTTGATTTTCCCCCAGGGAACATTGTGCAGACATAAGGCCAAGAGGGGGAATGTTTTACGCCGTGCTTAGCTTCAACCCACTGACTTCCACACATCAACAGCCAAATGGTTAAGTACAATTTCTAAACCTTGACAGGAAGGACACGAGGAAATGACCCAAAAAGATGCGTACCCATATTTTGTTCGATAAAAAAACCATTTTTTAACGAATGTCTTTTCTGTTGCAGGACGTGATAGGTGAATCTATGGATGA
>JGI24158J21664_10012971_pt1 | contig 11019 bp, 7 predicted proteins | sample Ectturendosymbi3_FD_21664 | JGI IMG/M metagenome (IMG submission 21664)
TCATTCTGACGATATCCCTTGAAGAGTGTCAGACGAAAAGCTTTGGGATGAATCTCCTACTTCACGCCATCTTCAAGTTCTGTACCACCAAACGTCTTTTCTCTTATCTTTTTAGCTCTAGTTTCACAAAAAATCCAAGCGCTTCCTAACACTTCGAAGATTTTGCTTTGTCACTCTTTAACAAGCTGTCGCAGTTTCATATAGTGTTTGCCGTAGCATACTGACAATCCTCAAATATTCATGCTACTTTTTACTACTTCTCTCGTGTTAAACGCTGTTAGCAGATTAAGGAAGGACATGTTCTGAAGCATCATTGGCAACATTTAGTTTCTTCACAAAGTTGTGAGCAGTGATACAACCACTATTTTGTTGCCAAGATATTAGGTCTTCTTTTAAAAAGCCACGGTCTACATTTATATCGGTAAAACCCACATATCGGTCGATCTTTACCCCTAATTTTTTCTTATTTTTTGTAGCATAACAATTTTAAATAAGCAATATCTGATAGACATACAGACCATTACTATCTCATCGTAAACATTTTTTGATCAAGTTTTTGTGATGTTATAAAAGTAGTATAATCTTGCAGCACAAAGACGAAACACTATCAGGCATTGTTTGCACGTAAGCTGTCTACTCTGGTTAGGATTCTTAGGAAAGCTGATTTTGAAGCGAAGGCTTAGCATTTAATTGATTCAAGAAATAAGCAAGCGAAATAAACGTTTTCCATGACGATTACAAGAAGGAAGTTGAGAATAAGTCATTGCTGAAGCGAATAGTTGCTTGAGATAAATAGGCAAATAAACGCGATGGTCGTGCAAACAAAAACAATTGCTTTTGCTATCTTTTTAGGTAATAAAATCAAAATTTCATCAGCCATCCTTATTTTTGGTTCTATATCAGTGGCAGCCCTGTGTACAAGTATGAGAACTAAACCAGAAATAATTTTGCAACAATTTATACTGGTAGAGTTTGCTTTTGGCATCCACACCAATTCGTCATTAACAGCAAAAAAGAGTTGCAGGCTATATAAAAATACTTCTCACATTTTCAGAGGATTCAGTACAGCCATGTTACAATAATCACACTTAAAAAAGTTGCAGCACTTTTTGTTTTCGTAAAGAGCATAAAACCGAACTTATACTACCCTGTCTGCAAAGCATGTTTACTGAATGTGACACCTATTTTTCCTTGGCACTGGTTTTCCTGCAGGAATAACCTAAACCATATCAAACACACTCAGCATTTCAAATATGGATAGCGCCGAAACAACTTCTCATGCACTGAGGAATACTTGTAGCCTTATCATGCAGACTACAATCCGGGAGTCTCATGCACTAGGCCTATAGTTGAAATTTGCTTTAACACGTAAGCCCTATCCAAAATCTAACCATTTGTAGTTTTGTTATAAATAGGCTACAGCAATTCTATCCCTCACCTTAAGCCAACCCATCCTTAGCCCAAACAACTGTAAACTCACTGCACACGACCTCCTACAACAACTACCGAATGTTTTCAACCACCTTATCAAAAGACAAGCAAATCTGTAGCTTTCAGGAAGAACGAACTGGCAACATGAACTTCTTAGCCTGCGTAACTGGGAAACTCCACAGTCGGAGCAGATGTACATAGAGTCGCCTACACTCCCTGAACAACTAAAGCTTCCAGACATGTCAAGCGTGGGTCTTGTGCAGGATAGTTACCCTCTGGTGCTAAACAGCACATGCGCCAGTAGGATTGTTTTACAAATAGAGTGGCTGGATGGACAAACTAAGGTACAGTTTTAAACGCTAACTCTTCTGTTGCCGAAGTGCCTACCCGTTTTTAACTAAAGCTCTTTTTTTTTGTTGCCAGGTGACTAGACACTACATAACTTCTGGCGGCCAACAAGAAGGCTAGCTGGAACATAGTAAAACTTCGCTACCAAACGCTGTGCTTGCCCATGGACTATTTGGGTTTAACGCGCGCAGACGTGCAAATGTCCTCCCATGAGATGTAACCATAAAAACCGATGATAAAGGAGGTAACCCGACTCCAATTCCTCGATTCGTCGCGCAGTAACGCAGCGTGAAAAATTCCAAGTTTAATCACGGAAGTAATCGAAGATTACGAATAAATTGGTAATGTAATCGATTGCGATGACATGTCATTTTTGGTCAGTTTAATCGATTACGATTACCCCATGTCTGGTTACTATACAAACAAACTGTGCAAGCTTTATCGAGAAACCCACAAACTAGGGGGGCCGGTATCAGTCTTCGTATCTCCAGGTAAAATTTCTCTCGAGGGCCCTGCCCCACACCAACACGGGCCTAAGCAAGCTCGAAGATGTAGTCACTCCACCTGGTCCTTGGACGATCTATGGACCGCTTTCGAGTGGGTGTAACCAGCAGAGCCTCTGATTTGTTAACTCTGAACTTCCTGAACTACAACTTAAATTTGGTGAAGATTTATAAATAAAATATTATTTTGCAAAAATGAGAACCTATTTGGGTATTTTTGCTGCTGTGAGCAATTCCCATTTTCTTGTGTGTTGGTTCAACATGCATTGAAATGTCTTGTAATTGTAGTTTAAATAACGCAAAATATCGGTGGTGGAAAACATCGTTATCATCGTAAAAACGTCTTATCGGTGGAGCTCTAGTTGCAAACAAAACTTTAATGCGCTGTTATTTCCATTGCACATGGTAATTTACCACCAGGTTGATATCCAGACGAATCATCGATTTTTTCTGGTGATCATTTATATAGTTTTTTTGTCAACGTTTCACCCACTCATTCTTCAAGTAGGCTTCCTCAGGCCAATGGCTTTAACCTTAGCCTCAAGTCTATCCGGATATGTACCAATAACCCGGTCACCGGTGAAGTAAATTTAAATGACTTGTGTTAATGAACACATTTCACATTCCCCTGCTCTTTCAATGTATTTCCCTAGGAAACATTAAGAAAATGCCAATGGATTTGTCACTGAAATTAAACAAAATTAGCAATAATTCATACTGGGATTTATTAGATTTGACTAAAATCAAACTGCTGCTGGGCTTGCACTCTGCTTGACACTAAATGACAGATACTTAGTGCTTGACTCACAGTCGCGCGCGTTGACAGCATTGACATTATTGAAGACTTTACGTTTTAATCAGTGGCCATTCCACTGTCCAGTTTACATGTGCGGAAAGACATTTTAGCAGGTTGCTCCAGAAGCACATGCGGTTTGAAATATAAATGTTTTGTACATACTACATTTGTTAAAATAGATCACCTTTTTCCATTAGTGGCCCGTTGCTAAAGTAAACCAGCTGCCAGCATTTGTATTCAGATTTATTCGCCAATTCTCAAAAACAATTATCACTCCATGTGAGCAGAGAAAATACGTTTGATTTTATTCTAAGTCTTAATATTTGCTAGATGTTACCAGGATTTTTGTTTGGTGCTCTTGTAATCGTTCAAAAATTATGCGGAAACAATGTACAGTTATCAAGTTTTATACGCAGTTATTCCATCACGTCATCACCATAATAAAGAACACTAGGCTACCATGTTTTCAGTGCTTGCTAGACAGAGAAATAGCAAATTAACGTTGTTGTTCGGAGTTGGGTAACGCCAGAGTTCAAGTTTTTTAGGTGTTGTATAAACACTTTTTGTGCGCAATATATTTTTATTTTTACATGCTGTGTAAACTACTTGTTATAAAGAACTAAAAGGCTAGGTTTTCAAAATTATTTTGGTTTGTTTGATGTAATTAATTAAATTTTTGTACCCAATTTAGAAATTGCATTTGTGATAAATCTTTCGCCCTTGTTTACCTGCAGGTGTCGACAAGGAAGTAGACATCAGGAAAAGTGTTTTGAAGATTTACAACAAGCCTGCGAGTGATTTTTCCTCCCTACGCGAATATAACGATTATTTAGAAGAAGTAGAAGATATCATATGGAGTTTGGAAAGTGGAAAAAATGAAAAAGAAACTAGAGAGAAGATCGCTCAATACAAGTAACTGCTTCACGTTTGTCGCACGTTGGCTTTTTTCAAGCGAAATCGTTGTAAGATGCTGTATAACTTACTCACAATTGGACAATTGGTACTGTGGGAAACAAAATTACCATTCTTGTCGTAAACTGAGCGCTTGTAAACCGTTTGACAAAATGTATAAGATATGCAATATTTACATTTGCACATACTCGCCAGATCGTTCCTAAGTCGTTGTCCACAAACGCCAATTATTATTTCCTGCGCCAAGTATTTAAGATTAACTTAATTAATACAGGGGAAACCGCTTAATAGAGCATCGATTTATAGAGTAAACCGCTTATTCGAGCAGTTTCGGCTGAAAAAAAATAATCCTATCTTTTTCCTCTTATAAGTTCTTCGCTTGTTGGAGCAGGCACACCGCTTAGAGCAGTTAGACGTGTAGCAGCACCATGGCTTGCACGCAGTTAGCGCGTGGAAAATCCATAAAATGCAGAAAGTTGTCACTGCTGTCCAAGCTTGATCGTGCTGTAGACCAAGCAACCAAAAATGAAGTAAAACAATAAACAATCGACCAGTTATTTTGTGCAGAAGAGGGGCAAGAGTGAACAGTGTACACCACAACAGAAACTGTGCAATACCTCATGACAAAATACAGTAACTTTTCTTTTTACAATACTGTGTACAGTGCACACAACGAAAATAAAATCAGCACCCTGATATTGATATGTGTATTGGTGAACCCCTAGTGTGAATGACACCCTATTTTTATTGCAAAAAGTTCTCATCGGATAAAAGAGCAACCGCTCATTAGAGCAGCTTTTGCTATTCCGGAGGGTGCTCCATTAAGCGGTTTCCACTGTAAGAATAGTATGCTGGAAAATATTGCCGCCTGTCGATTGCGCATCGTGTTGCTGGTATTCTTCTCCAGCAATCTGTTTGTTATGCTGTTGCAGTGAAGTTGAACGCTGTGTGTTATTTCAACCTTTTCACAGGCTGGAAAATGAAGCGATGATACGTAAAAATCAAGTTCGGCTCAATCAGGAGCGGGCATTTTTCAAAGAAAACCTAGCGAAAGAAGCCCGGGAAAAAGAAGTGCGAGAGCAGCTTCGATTGCGACTGAATCAAGAAGCTGATGAAGCACGAAGACGAGTTGAAGAAGACTTCCTGGAGGACTTGAAGTCGAACTCGAAGCTTACCGCAGAGGAGTTATCAGCAAGGCGAAGGCAGATTGATGTTGATGGTAAAGCAAGATACTTGGCCGATGTTGGAATGTCTTTTGACATTCATGTCAACCCCGTCTTCGCGGAATTGCCTGATGGCGACGCGGAGTCTTGTGATGCTGCTGATGACGCAGACATCTCTAATATCGCAGAAATGGAAATTTCTGGACCTCCACTTCCCAGTCCAGCTGACTTACTGAAGCACGGCTACTTGCGCCATGTACGTGAAGCCACGCAAAGGGACGTAGGGGGTGGCTACACGAGCTCCCTTGCATGCGAACGTGCGCTTTGCGATGCCTTTGGAGGCTTGTTTGCGACTCCTGACAGCGTAGCATCGCAAGTTATGTGATGCGCAAATGCTCTCAATGGGCAGCATACAACAACTAGACACGTATGTGCTCATCTTGCCGGTGTTTTTCTAGCGTGCGTGCCTTGTTGAAGCTTTCCCGATTGGTACATTTTGAAGCTTCTCCGTTAGGACAAAAGTAGTTTCTATGAGAAACACTTTTCTAAGTAAAACATAAACGTTATTTTTAACTTTAATATACAAGTGTACGTGTTTTCTGAACAAAAAATATCTCTTTTGGTGTAGTTCTTTTGACTTCGCCAGAAGGTAACGATCAAACCGTATTTTTATGGTTTGGGGCGTTGTCGCCCCCGGAATCATCACGTTTAAGAGTACACGAACCTTCGTTGTTGGACCCCTGCTTCACACGTCAGGCTGAAAGTATAACACGATGCAAGACGGCAGCCAGCCGAGGATAGCCTTTAAAATCCGACTCCCTTTTCTTAAATTTTTGCAGCGTCTCAGAAGTGATAGGTCCAATTTACCTTTTAATGGGAATTGATCTTTGTTGCTTCTTCAAGAAACTTGGGTGTGCCACAGTAATTTTTCTGAGATTACTGCCATTTTTTCGTTAAATATATACTTAGAGTAGTGATACAATAGTGATACAAAAAAATATAGAAGTCTGCTTCTCAAAAAATATATCTTTTTTGACCAGACACCAGGCCAAGAGGAAGCAATCACGCTGTAAACGTAGATGTTCCACTAAGCGTTGCAAAAAGTGGGTATGTTGCTGTTTGATAAATGAAGAAAGGGTGGTAATGTAAAAATATCAACGATTAGTACTCATCACACTCGCATTTTGATTGCTGGTATTTGCGATTTAGTTTAAAATTACTTTAACAAACTGGTTTGCAGATAAACTTCATTTCAATGCCCTCTAACAATGCCGGTATTTAGACAGCTTACATGCTGCTCGAAATGTTCCAGGCGATGGTAAAAAAATGCACGTTTTGCAATGTCTGTGATGATTATAATAAATCCTCACAAATAAAAAGTTAGAATACTTCCGGAGTATATAAGCCTGTGCGAACCAAGCAGTATTAGAGTGACCTTGGTGGCGGGCGAGCTCTATTGCTGTGAGAAGCCTCTCGCATCACCAGATTCGGGATTGCATTGAAAGCTTTGAACATGGCAATAGTTCAGCTTCTGCTACAGATCGTACGGTCAAAAGCCACGAACCTGGATTTCGCGGGCGAGATCACAGTGGCTGCGATTTGGATCACTTGACACGTGATAAGCGCAAGACGGAACCAAGTAAACTCCAGAACGAGCAGGCTGGCAAGAAGCGGGGAGAAATTCTACACTATTTCTTTATACTGCACGCCTTTTACCTTACCGGACCAGAGCAGCCAAGAGTTCCATAAGCAGAGGGTAATCGCTCATCACTAGGGACATTTAATCATAAAAGTCATTTTTTTCTGTGCTTCAGGAAGCTACGAAACGAATTTTATAACAAAAATCGCACCCTTTGTCTTTGTTTCGTAATAATCACTGCTTTGCGTACATCCACTCGTTTTTACCTTTAATTTGCTTGGACCGAAGATGCCGTATGGCGAAATCGATTTCCATTAAATAACATCAGTGCGTGCTGATTTTTGTTGCTTGTGCATAGGTAGGACTTGAGTTGAAAAATCGCACCCCTACGAAATCTATAACAAAGTCATAAAAGGTCATATTTTCCATGTCATAAGTCGTAGTTGCATATTTTCAACTTAATTCAATGGAATCTCAAAATATCAGGTGAAACTACTATATCACTAGATCTGAGCTGAATCCTGCAAATTGAACCCACTTGGGAACGCTGCGAATGTTGGCAAAGACGTAGCTGAAAGAAGTTATTTGGATGAAATGTAATGCACTGCCAAAGTGCATGGTCTTGCTGCCCAAGAAATAAACCAATGTCCATACATTTTATCGATTTGCTTCAACCAAACTATATGTTTTGCTCATCTTTTGAGCCGTTTATTTTAGTGGGGTTCAAAGAACCATGGGGATGGGGCTACTAGCTCTTATGCCTATTTTCGCTGGTAATACTTCTTTGTACAGCAGTTGTATGTTCTACCTCAGTCATGTTTTTGTTTGGTCGTATAAAGTAATATCAAAATTTCTAGGTCAAAGATGGCCCTCCTCATTACAAGCTTTGAAGGCAGCTGCAGAGAATGTAATCTGTAAGTGAGTAGGCTAGGCCTATGCCATGCGTCGATTTCTCAATTTGGGAGCAAAAATCTACAAAATCTTGCACAGAAAAATCAGAAGTTTAACCAATCAGAAAGCATAAATAATTTTTTAAAGTAGAGAAATTTTGAGCGCAAGCTTTGTTGTCTGGTCTTCTACCATCTCCGCACAGGATTCACAGGGCACTTTCAAGATTGCACCTCAAGGTGGCGTTTATGAGCCGCGGTAAGCTAAGCAATGAATATTTGATGTGAACCTGCAGCATAATGGGTCTCAACAATGAAAAATGCAATGATTTAAATCTGAAGCGCCGCAGAACTTTCTTGAATAGTAAAGAAGAAATAAGATAGACGCATGGGGATTCCAACAGTTTTTCCTTAGGAGAATAGCGATGCTAATGCTCAAAAAGATAATTTTTTACTATATGTTTCCTTAATTTATTTCAAATTCACAAATTACTTGTTGTTTTATGGTTTTACTATTATTGTCAAAAAAATAGCAGACTGCCGCAATCATGCCATTTCGTGGTTTAGTGATCACAAGACGTCAGGTCAGCCAGGTAATTGTTCAGGGAAAATGACTGGTTGATAGCAGCCGCTTATCGTGATGTGAAGGAAAGTTTTACCGGTTCATCTGGCCTTTATGCCTTCACAAATATTATAAGTATTAAGTAAATATCTTTAAAGTGACGTGACAATTATTTCAAGGTCGGTTGTAACAAGACCCTAAGACCAAAGCAGTTGTTTTATTACCGTGTATGAGAACACCTGGTTCTTTGAGGCGTAATATTTTCAAAGGTTTTGCAGCAGACTGGGGTTTGCAGAAAAACAGTGCAGTTATCGGTGGTGTTGTGGATGCATATGTTCTATTGGTGCTAGCGTCAGAAAGATACGAGTCAGTCAATCTACAAGGATGTGCTTCCTTTTCACTAAGCTGCGAGTTGTGACCCACAGTGCCTTGGCACAGTTCTGTTGAGCGGTGTACAGGTCAAAATACTGAGTGAACTAGACCTGCCAAGAAGTTTTTTTAAATGAAATTTTGAAGAGATGATAAGTAGGCTGTGAATACTTACAGAGTTGAAATTAAGTAATGTGTTTCAGTGTCACTGGCCTATGCGATCCTTCATTGATTGACTTATGTTCTTGATTCCTGCTAGCACTTGTAGGCTAGCGGGCTGGAACGGCTTACTGTTATCGCAATTATGTGGCTGCCGACCATATTTCTTAATACTTCTGTTCTCATCAGAACCCATCCATTTTTCTCTTTCACGGGTGAGCTTATTTACATTTATTCTCTTTCATGGGTGAACTTATTTACATTTCTAAACGCGCCAATACCAAAACTGTAGCTCAAAGTTGAAATAGAAAATGTAGTCTAGCTAACATTTCACGCCATTTCCGCAGTCCAATCACACGTGAATAAGCCATGCCCATACCCACATAGTCATAATGCAGATTCTCAGACTTTATTCGTGCTGACGTATTGTAAGAATTCTGATAGGCTAAACTCTGCCTTGCCGAACACCTTGTGTATTAGAACCTTTGCCCCCGCTTCCTCTTTCATGTCGCACAAGCTACAGCATATCAGGCGATTCGCTACACAGCAGAAATGAACAAATAGACGATACAACGTGGCAACTGAGGCACAGTAGCAGAAACAATCTCATCTTCTAAATCTCTCAGCCTGATCCGGTAGTGATAGATCATAGCTTGAGAGTTAATTAGTCTAAGCAGGGCCAGAGAAGTATCAAAACAAAGGTCCTTTTGGCGGGCACGCGACTTTTCGGTCTGGCCGATTCGGTCTGAGCCGTTTCGGTCTGGGGTCATTTCGGTCAGACTACGAAATCTTGCAGAAATCTTACATGATCACATTTTAATGCAAACATACTTACTGTAAATCAACGAGAAGTTTTATTTAAAGAAACTACAAACATGATCCAAGATCCAACAGTTAAATCAGCATCAACATACGATTTTCATTATCATCAGCAATCGGCCAGATCGAAAACTCGTGTTCCGCTTTTGGCAGCACCACCAGTTGGTGATAGCACGAAGAGGTCTTTCTAAAGAAATGGTTCTACAAACACTTAAGAATAGGGATAGAATTTTGAGATCTTGCTTACTATACTCAAAATTGGAGTGCGGGTTGTATTGTTTTTGCTGTAAGTTGTTTCGATTTGGTAATGATCATTCTTTATTTGTTGCAAAAGCGTCGATAGCTTTTTTGAATTCGTTTGGCTTGAGACTGGCGCAGCCTACTGCATTTCTTGTCTATTGACAAAAGCACGAAAAGAATTTCTTTTTTGCAAAACGATTTGGACTACAGTTGTTGTGGTCAAGTATATCGTTTAATTATCTCAATGTAGATTAAATATTGTTGCTGATTTTCTTCCTAGACACACTTGCTATTTCCATTTCCCCTTCGCTAATTTCTTCTTTTTTGTTTGCGTTTCGGTTTTCTGTCATTCATTTTGAAGTGTTGTTTGGCTGTTAATCGTCTGGGGAGTTGACTAATGGTGGCTTCGGTCATACCAACTCCCGCCCACTACAAATGTTGTGTTTGTTTGATAATACTAATTGTTGAGTAAATGCTAAAAAACGTTGTTTTTTACGTTCATGTTTATTAATTTGTTGTTGCCTTATAATCTTTTTTTAGTTTGGAAGCAGTTCACCTTAAAGTTTTCTTTTCATACTAGTTGTTACCTGTTCGAATACTCGCTGATATCATCATCTTATAGCTATTACCAGCTGCAGTTGTGCGTTGGGCCCCGCGGCATGGTGTTCGCGGAGGTTAAGCAGTCGACAATTTACGCTATATTTGGCGAAAGTTCTTGCAAAAACGTCTTCAAAACAAAAGATCATACCATGGTTGACTGAGCACGATGACGTCATAAATATAATATCACTGCCCGCGAGGGGGCGGCATTTTCTGCTAGGGCCAGGGGCGGCAGATTGTGCTCCTACGCTACTGCATCCACTCCCTTTATTTTATGTGTCGTTGCATGACATCTAGCGCTTTAAACTATGTGTCGTTGCAAGACATCTACTTAATATAAACTATCAACGTTCCAAGTTAGGCTATCGGAGAAAAACAAACTCAACGCCACGACACAGTAGTTCATAACTGCAAAAATATCAGGCTGCGCGTTAAAGCAGGGGAGTGAAACACACTCATCACTACGTCAGAGCAATTTACGAACAACAAAATCAGGCTGCGCTAAGGTCTCGTCAAATACGGGCAGTTGAGCATTGAAGGTGTGCAGCTGGACTGGCTGGCGCACACCCTGGTTTGCAAGATCGAATTTTG
>JGI24158J21664_10012972_pt1 | contig 11019 bp, 10 predicted proteins | sample Ectturendosymbi3_FD_21664 | JGI IMG/M metagenome (IMG submission 21664)
CCGCTTCTGCTCCGGAAACGTCCCAGTAAGCCTGGGTAATGGTGAGAATGTAATTTAGCCAAAATGTGCTTGGTTAACCGTGTTTGTTAAAAAAAGTTACCTGAGCAGTTGGGTCTTCACTGCTATGCAGTCAGTACACATCCGGATGAACTTGTCCTTGAGCCCCTCCTAAAAAAAATCCTGGATCCGCCTATGCCTAGGGAATTGCATCAAAGAACGTTATTGCCGAATTGAAACGCATGTAAAACATCTCATCGGGACCGAACATGTAACGTTATAGGCGAATTGACGTTACAGACGAAGCCGTTATACACCAATTCAACTGTGTAGAACAGATTTACAAGAGGTTTCAGGTCCTATTCGGATTTAACTACAAAAGTTAGTTTCAATGTTTAAGGCAAATTATTATTTTCAGGGCTAATTTTTTCCGCCCCCCCTAGTAAAATGCCTTCCCGTATGCCTATGGTTACTAGGCGCAACAAGTTACAATCATTTCCCCCTTCCAGAAACACAAGTTACAATAATTCTCCCCGAAAATATCAGCACTGCTTCATGCTATTTTCAGTTCTTATACGGTATTTACCCCATTTTTAGACTCGTTTAACCCAGCTGATACTTGGAAATTAACGAGGTAATCGTCTATACGAGTAACGCAATATTGAAGTATTTATGTTGGTAAATAATTTTAAGCCTTTTATAGTGCGGCAATAGGGCAGCAGAGGCAAAACTTGTTTTCACTGGTAGTCCTCCTTTCTTCAAGAATTGGTCGGTTAATTTGCAAGACCCAACTCACGTCAACTACCCCTATGAAAAGGTGGTCACACGTACTGTTTTTGGAGTCGTGTCCCGGTCAGAAACTTGCTCATCCCGTGTAACCGGCTGTAGGCAAATCGAGTAAGTCAGAGTGGCCCTTCCCGCTTCTATTTTTGCCCTTCACTTTCCAAGGATCTACACGCCGGATCGTTATATGTTAGATGGACACAAACTTCTGTGTTCACTGACGTGAATGTTTTATTACCCATAAGATTGCGCAAGGCCCCGATTTGCAAAAACAAAATCATGTTCATCCTGCCAAAGTCTTCGTAAATTTACAAGTTCTAAAACAGGACGGCAAGAAGTTCCTCTATGTGAAACGACTGCAGCGACAGAGAAAAACTCAAGATGTAATTTCATAGTGAGCATGGAAGTGCTGCACATTGAAGACTGATCGCCTGCAGTTTTGAGATGACGTAGTCTACGACTTCCTTGTTCACTTAAAAAATTACGATTCCAATCTCGATAGTAAATCCTGCATTAGCCCAATTGACAGATGCCTGACTGCCCCAAGCATTTCCTTAACGAGAGAAGATAAACGTGAAAGCCGTATGACATCGTCAATACAAGGCCGATGTTATGACTGAATGGCGTATTTACGACGCGACACGCGACCAACAATTTTCAAGAATCAAAATTTTAAGTTTTGCTTCTACACAAGGAAAAAACGCAGCAACTGTTCACATTTCATCGGTTGCACTCCGTTTGAGCAGCACGGTGTACTGCACGAGAGTCGACGTTGAAAGCTAATGCAATGAAACATCGCTCTCTTGGAGAGCAGCATGTAACGCGCTAAGAGAAAACATTCCTTGTTTCTGCAAACAACCTGTTAAACCTTCACACGCAAGTCATACACTACGCAAGCAACGGAGCTCGCAATCGTTGGGTTGCACGCGCGAACCCACGTGAATCTGACGAGTACAGATAAAGATTCACGTTGGAAAGGTGAAAATGCGCCTAATAACGAACGCGCTGTAGCCAACGATGGAGTCTACCGTTCGATATTGCGATCAAACAGCTATATGCTGCAACATATTCGATCCCAACCCGACCACGCAACTCAAAAAGAACGGGATGAAAACTGACATTTCAGTCAAGCCGTGCGCACTGCTCTAACACCTAATCCTTTTCTGCCAGAGCAGTAAGGTAATTGTCGATTTCTGCTTCTGACAATACTCGGAATTTTCGCTCTTGCCTGGTGACAACAGCGATTTCGAGCTCGGATGGCTTAAAATCAGCAGAGAGGATGTGAGAGAGACACGACAGAGCCACGTCCACGGTTTTGTCCAAATCCCAAACGGCATCCTTTTTCTTTTTTACCTTCTTCTCCAGAAAAGTGTTCGCCTCCGTCTGCTTCACACCAGCACTAGTGGCACGAAATCCGCAGTAATAACCTAAAAAATACATCTACCGTTACCATGCGCTTCCTCATGAAACAACTAACCGTGGCGTTCTTAGAAAGCGTTTCTCAAGAGTGAGTATAATAAAGCAGCGTATTATTAGCGGGTATAACTAACAAGATACGCAAAACCAGGCCCGTAATCAGGGGGGTAAACCGGTCAACTGACCCCCCAATTTTTTCAAAAACATTTGGATAGCGCTGATAACTTTTTTATTTGTTACGTACTATTGCAACCAGGATTGCGGTGTCGGATTCCTAACAACACTGGGAATCGGAGTCAGACAAAAAAATCCGACTCCGGAAGTCCAATTGGCTCATTTTTTTGCATCACACTTTTAAATTGGGAATTCCTGTTGAAATTGCACAAATTCTTTTGAAACTTTTGTTGAAATAGAGATTTCTTGCTGTGCACCACGATTTCCATTGATTTTAACAGCCAAATTTCATTTCCTTTATGGAGTCGGAGTTGGAAATTTTGCAAAGTCGGAAATTTTTGAAAGGTCGGAGTTGGATATTCTACCTCCGACACCCCACCCTCTCGGTCGGCGCGGTGTTGAATGCGCGATGCACCACGAACGGGATGTGCGCTAGGAATAGCACCCATATGTACGTGACGCGAATAAGCGATCGTGGCGTGTATCTTTACTGATACTCAAGGTGAATGGTGGAATGAGAAGCGAAGAGTGATCACTGCGTGTGATCTCTCTTGTTCCCTGCTGCCACTTTTATTGCAACATTCTTAATGGCTAGCCAGAAAAAAAGCTTTAGTTAGAGGCTGTAGGCTGCAAGTGATGCACAATATTATAAAGTAAATATGCGTACGGCAGCGAGAACCAAGGACTTCGTATCTCTTCAGCTTTCATCACTCTGACAGGGCAGTTTTCTACCGGCACAGTGAAGACATTATGCTAGCTAATTCAGTTGCATGGTGCCTAAGCAACATGCATGTCAAAACTGTTCCAAGTAAACTTGGTCTGTACATCACACACGATGCTTTTTCGCAAAAACATCCACAAATAAACGAGGCCGTCACAGTTGAATTAGGAATAGCATCTTGTCCAAAATTGAAGCGTTTTTGAAATGTTTTTAGTTTTGTTTAAAAATAAAGTTAGTTGTTTAGGCAGATCAAAATTAAATCGAACTTGTCGGGAAAATATCATCAACTTACTTTTCAAAACGCATGCCGCATATTTTTCACTAAAAGCTTTAACCAGTCGATAGGTGTTACTATGAACACTACAAATGCAGTTAGGTATGCTCTCTTTGCAAGGCAGAGCTGCAGCATGCAAAATGAAGTATCTCAACAACAGGTCGTAATGCTTTAGTTAAAAAGTGTGATCAATAAAGAGAATGCCAATCATTATATTAAGATACATATTGCTTCTAATTGCCAGGATGACCCTGTAAAATTTGTGGCAGTTGAGACAACATCACTTAGCAACAATATCTAAAACTTTCAAACTTCATCATCTTGTGGTTACCAGCAGGATCGCATTTGTAGAGCATTGGCTTGTTATATTCATCATCCCAGCCAATCATAATCATTGAACAGCCTTGTGGCCTCATCCTCGCATTTTGAGTGTAGACCTAAATTAACAAGTGAAAAGATATCAAATATGTCTTCACAATTACACCAATGAAAATGTTACAAAAGGATATCGTTGGCCATAGTGAACACTATGTTTCACATCAATAAAACAATGAGCTTGCAAGTAATTTGCGATTTTTAAAGTCTTAACATCCAGCAATACTAAAGTAACAACTGAACTCCATCAAATTTGCTTGTGCTTTCATAGCAAGAACAACAAACACATGTCGTACTGAGTATCATGATGAAAAGACATGAAGACACTGCATGTCTTTTTATATCATCCTCCAGTCAATATTGTTCAACTAGTAAGGCGAGCAATAAATGTAATGATTTGTTATTCTGATTGTTTCACATAAAATTATAGCAGAAGGGCACCACAAACTATTTGATATGTACAAAGTATAATGAAACTATATTGTTCACTGTCAATCTAGGGGCTAAACTTTCTGAGTTACACAGAATTAATCGATAAATATCGCATTTATTCAATTGTTAACCANCCTTGATTGTAAGCCGCANGCAATTGTGTTAAAAAATTAACGTAAGCCACCCTTGACTGTAAGCCGCACTTGAACATAGTTTACCCCTAAGTTTCTGACANACTTTCANACACTAGCACATTTAGCCTTTTAGGTAACCCTGGTAATGATGTTTACACCACTACAACTGCCTTCTGTTCATCATAATCCTTCCTGCAATGGAGTGNGCATGTGATGCTGAAAAGAATAGAATGTCAAGAGAGAGTTTGGTCNACAAAACGTAGCCAAGGAAGGGCAGAGTGTCATCTAGACCAGTGTGGTCCGATTACAGGTGTGCGAGCCACATGTGGCCTGCAGATATAATTTTTAAGACCTGTGCGTTTTCTCAGTATTATTTGTTGTGTATCTGTCACAGTAGCATAACATCTTTTAATAAAAATGTACAACATTAACAATGTTAGACTAGACTGCAGAGAGATTCTGGAAATTAATCAGCAGAGTTATAGGCTACCCAAACTGAAAGATTTCGCACAAGAAATTTACTCGATCTTTGGAGCGCACAGTTTCTGCCATGAAACAAGTCGAAACAGAAATCAAATTGCACATGAAACACTGGACAATAGTCTCTGACTTGCTACAACTCACATATTGGGTTTGATGACATGCATAGGCATAGCCAGCGGGGACAAATGGGCAATAGTCTACCGCAATTACTAGCATCTTTTGTCGCTTTGTGCTTCGCGATTCGGTGTCCCAAATTAAATACTGTTCCTCGCTCACACTCAGAACATTTGTCCCCCAAAGTTTTGGACTAGCTACGCTACTGACCACATTCCACTGATAGAGATTTGTAATAAATTGCTCTTTGCTGTTGTGTAATAATTTCAATGACGCACTCATTTATCTTCTATCTCCAATTTTTAATCTGATGTTTTACACCTCATTTTGTTAGAAGTGGTCCGCAAGCTTTCAGGTTTTAGTACAGTGGCCTACAGGTCAAACCTAGTTGTACTATGCTGATCCAGACCTTTCAATAAAGTAAAAAAAAAATGTAAGCTGCCCTTGAATGTAAGCCGCACAAAATGATGAAAAAAAGACTTCATAATGTGTGGCTTACAGTTGAATAAATACAGTATGATATGCAGTCATAGAGCCATATGATGACACTTGTCTATTGCATTAGCAGCAATAAATCTGTCACCACTGCTTGATCATTTGTGAAATCACAGAGGACAGGAACTTGCATATAGGTGAGTAGTACAAGTGTCTGTATGCCTGAAATACTAAAGCTTTTATCAATCACGTTCCATGTTTAACAAACTTTTTAAACATCTCTTTTATATAAATCTGCAAACAAGACAAAATTACCTAAAATATTGGTTACACTACTTTTGTGGTCCTTTCACATGCACAGTTAAACTGGAGTGCTGGCATTTCAAATTCTGGATGAAAAACATTTTTAATGCATGTCAATTTTTTAACTTGGCTTTCCAGATTTTTTAAAACTTGGGAATTGAGTAGTAAATTATATGACAGACAGTATATACATTCTGTACAAAAACACAAAAATTATAATATATACAAGGTATTACCTGAGAGATGTCTGCCATTCTTTTGCAAAGTGAATCAACTGTTATCTCATAACCATACTTATATTTCCAATTTATTGCCTCTTGTCGTGCTCTCATCACTTGCGACCTGCTGTCAGCAGTCATGCCAGTCATCACACAACCAATACCTGGTGTCAACTGAAACATGTGAGTAACAGTTGATACATCCACTAATTTATCTGGCACTTTACGCTGAGTGACGACAACAGCACAGTGGTCTCCTCGGACACCAACAGAAGTTAATCCAGCCTGGTTGATTGCTTTAAATGCATATTCAACTTGAAAAAGTCTTCCCTCAGGGGAAAAGATAGTTATGTGGTGGTCAAATCCAGCACTGCTACCACGTGACATGTTGACAATCTATCTATTCTGTAAAAACCATGAATATCATGAACTACAAATAACAACAAAAATTTTATAGTCATAAAAAGATAGCCAATGTCATAAAACATAAAGCTGGCAGTTTTAAGATTCACAGTATAAAAAAAATTCTGCTGTTCAGCAACACAAAATATTCTGGAAATACACATCTGATGAAGGTATGCTTTTATTCAAAAGACTTTGAAAGGTAGGACAGACTGCAATCTAATAAAGTTATGATTTTCACAAGAGAGATAATGCAAATCACCAACAAATATTTGAAACAATTTGCACTGTTTATATTTCCAAAACAATTTCCTAGATGAGACTCTATTCGTATGTAAAATTACAAATAGACAGTAATCTTGCATGAAAGTAATACCTAGCAAGTAACCTCCCTTTTCAAATGGCTAGTAAATTGTTGGTTTATTTTAAGAATTGGTGCTTCACATCAGGGTTGTGGAGTCGAAGTTTTTTGGGTTGAGTTGAATTCTGAAGAACACTGGGAGTCACAGTCAGATTTTTTATCCGACTCCGGAAGTCTAATTGAATCATTTTTTACATCACACTTCTAAGTTGGGAATTCTTGTTGTAATGGTACAATTTCTTTGGAAACTTTTATTGAAACATAGAATTCTTGCTGTGCACCACAATTTCCAATGACTGCTGGTTGCTACAAAATTAGTTAGCTTCTGCTTAAAGACCCAGCATCACAGGAAGAATGCTTGCTTTTAAGGAACAGTTTGTATTGCTTAGTGTTTACAGTTATCCATAATTACAACCGCTTTACGCGTCATTGCTCCATCAAACATTGCCCAGATGGTTCTCACAGTGATAATGGATAACCATGAAAGAGCATTGCATATTCCAGTGAACATCTGTCGTGCAGTTGTATTCGCTTGTGTATGTGCTATTGCATACCACCAAGTGTGTTTCCAAGGAGTAGAACTGACATAAATGGTTGTGACTAAAGATCGACTGATATGGCTTTTTCGAGGCTGATGCCGATACCGATATATTGGCCATTCATGGACCAATATTGATATTTCCAAAATATTTGAATCTTGTTTTCTGCTTCATTATCAACAATATTATGTATTCTACGCCTTACCTTTTTTTCAAAACCATCAAAAATCAGGATTTACGAGTTAAAATTTTCTAATTGTAACAATTTCAATATTTTGCTATGATTTTTAATTAATCTGTCTAATGATGATGCTTTTGCTACAACGGCTGACGCATGCTCGATGGTTCGTTGGGTCTGCTTGTTTATGAAAATGCACCTACTAGTGTTGCTGCAAGGTAACTTTCTTGATTTGCTCTGTTGTGCTTTCTTGAGCAAGTTGTCTGGATGCATGAGGGATTTAATAGCGTTTTGCCAACACCTACTGAGGCTGATTTATTTGCCGTTTTGGCCAATATCGATATATCAGCAAAACCCAAATATCGGCTGATTATATTGGCCAGGTCAATATATCGGTCTATTTGTTGTGACATATTTCATGCAGTTACTTCAAAAGGATGATGTTTGGCCATGCACGGCTGATGTATGTGCAAATGCAGTAGTTATGCTGTAGTGAGAAAAATACAGTCAGTGCAGTAGATGGTTCCGAACGGTTGATTACTGTGAAGTTGTAAGCGTGACATCGGGAAGTTTATCGCTGAGTGTGGCAGACTGATAGTTTAATTTTTATACATTACACACTGTGTAAGCTATGTAATACACATACACAGCTTGCATGTCCTGAAACAACGTGATACTGTAACCAACTTAGCAAAACGTAAAAGTTAATTGCATTTGTTAAGTTAGGGTTGCAACTGCAAATAGTGGCAGACTGTAAAATAGAATCGATTAGTGAAAGTTTGAAACTTAGTAGCTTAACACTAAGATGTGAAACTCGAGTAGTTTTATTAGGTTCACGCCATTAGGTTTACTAACTGCAAATTTACTGTGAGCAAACACTTTTTATTAGTTTTTGAACGTTTTGAAATAAAACCTAATATTGCATTTATTTGTTTTCATAGATTTACAGAAATGAAAATTTTTGAAGTAAAAAATTTTTTTACTTTTTTGTAAAACGTGGTGCACAACATGGAGTCAAAACATAAATCTTCAGGATTTGAATATTTTACATTAACCAGTGATCTGAAATATTAAGTATGTATGCTAATACATAAGCGAATTTGGTGAAGAAAGTATCTGTGATGAAGAAATCAGTGCTTCCGTTGGTACTACTCCTAAAGCCCATGCTCCTACACATAATTCTAACTTAGAAAGACAATTGGGCCATCTTTATCCTAAGATTTTGAAACTGGTGCAGCTTCGTCTGGAACACTAACAACATCAAATACTAAAACTTTGAGTACCGGAAAGAAGCCTGCTACAACAACTCTGACAAAGTTTTTTGCTAGTGATAAAGTGTCTATAACAATGACTCTAGAGATAGACACATTAAAAAAATGTTGTTGACATGCCTGTTATCAGTGGCATTTCTCTGAGATTATTTTCTCAACCTGAAGTATTAGCACTGATTGGCGAAAACACTAGGAGTGTCTGTAAACAGAGATAATATAAAGAAACTAGCACTTGACTAATATGAAAGTCAAAAGAAACAGGTGTTCAGGGCAAGCTAAGCAACAAATTTGTTTACTTGAAAATGGAGGCATGCACATGCTAGCGCCATCATGTCAATTACTTTGCCATTAATCTCAACTATGTGGATGAAGGAAAAAATTACACCAAAACCTTAGGTATAAGAAACACTCAAGCCCAACATTGCAGCAACTTCTTAACACAATTGGAAAAAGATGTGTTGCAAGACTATGGCCTTCAGAAAGACCATGTGTTGTGCATTGTCACAGATAATAAGTCCAATATGGTGAGTATGGTCAAACAACTCAATCAGCGACCACCACAATGGTCAAGTACTACAGAAGAAAGTGCATGTAACTTCCTGACTGAGGACCTTACGTCCTGTATCAGAATTATCAGAATCAGCCTTATGCTGTGGCAGCCTTGTGCTGCAAGATTCAAAGACCTTATGTCTTAATAAACAGCCTTATGCTGCAAGAATCAAAAACCTTATGTCTCTCTATTACGGACCAACCTTCACAGTCCTAGTAATGCTCAGAATAGCGAGTGCTTCTGCCTCCTCCACTACTGAAGAACAACTACTCGTTGACCAAGGTATGCGGAACACAGCAAAAACCAAAAACGCGGCCTGGGAATCACTCGAGGCCGAATTAAGGGGAAAGTTCATATAAGGACAACACGCAAACAAAAATACGCAGCTATTCTGCGAACGTTACAGTGTAGCAGAAATGCAACAACAAGCTATGGCTTGTCACAGCAACCAGTTGATTGCATGTGATGACTTCACTGACTTGACTATAATTGATTTTTATGATTAGTAAATTTCTATAAATTGACAAGCAAACTTCATTCACATTATGTGAAGGAATTGGACATTTTGGAAAGGGCAGAGTTGGAGTCAGAAAAATTTGGAAAGTAGGAGTCAGAGTTGGACATTTTATGTCTGACACCGCAACCCTGCTTCACATTATGTTAGTTCAAGAAAATCTGAAAAGCGTATCCATGAAACACTAATGAATCTTGTATGTCGAGAACAACAAATTAATTAATTATTGATTTTTTAACCATAACTTTTGAACCACAAACACTAGATGGCTAATAAAGGCTCTAAAAACTCATGTTATAGCCTAGTTTGCAATAAAAACATGAATCAAAAAAGTGGCTCTTGGTGTTGGCAGTCAGGGCCTGGTAAACTAGGCCAAAAATACCTAAAACCTACCCCACTTACGACGTCACCCACAAAAAACCTAAAACCCAAAACTTTCAAATTAAACAAAATGCAAACTAGTAGACTCGCTGCATCTTTTGAGGGTTTGAACAGCTCTCAGGCTCAATCGTCTGGCACGTTATGGAGTTGCAAAGTGGCGTGAAAATAGTGCCAAATGCGTGATTTCAGAGTATGAGTATATCGTATGCCGAGTCCCAATGTGTTACAATTGAAGCTTATTTTCACTACACTTGGTTTTATCTTATGAAGTATTGTAGCCTGTTCTTGACATTTTACAGTAGAAGTACAGAATACCGTTACATAAAAAGTGATGTTGATATTGCACTGATTTGATGCAAAAACAGTATAGCTGATTTCAGACAACCTTAATGCTATGAAACAGTTTGAGTGGGAATATGTTCAATACAACATATCATATCAACTAGACATTTTATTAAAGCTGCTACTTTCTGAAATGATTAGGGCTAATTGTAAACTCTTGTTTGGCATGGCGTTGCATGTGCGAGTTACAAAGGCGCAGCCAGGGGGAGGGCTGAAGAGGCTCAAGCCCCCCCTTAGCGATCAGAATATTGATGTTTATTTTCTTAGGAAGTCGAGATCGGGTGCATTGCAAAATGTTCTTTGGCAGTACCACAGGCATAGCAACACATTCGTTATCAAACCAAGCGGTTATGAATTTTCGAGATTTGAGAAATATTGAAGCAGCTTTCTTCATTCCTGCGTGTTTTTTACTACCATATATAACAAGAGCTGGGTGTTGCCATGCTCTGCCAGTGTGGAAACAAGCATGACATTTGAACTACCAGTAGTGTCGATTGATGTGTAGTTTATACGTCACAAAGCTGGGACCTTCCTAATGTACACACGTGGATGATATGCATCTGTGTTACCACTTCTGATGTTTTGAGAGAAATTTCTGATGTCTGATGTTTTGGCAGCATAT
>JGI24158J21664_10012974_pt1 | contig 11018 bp, 6 predicted proteins | sample Ectturendosymbi3_FD_21664 | JGI IMG/M metagenome (IMG submission 21664)
GACGAACCTAGTAGTTATTTAACAACGTTTTGGACGCCGTTTGGCCGATACAGATGGCTCCGTATGCCGTTTGGAATATCCTCCGCCCCGGAAGAATATTAGAGTAGTAGAGACCAGAGGTGTACAGAGTAAGTAAATAGACATCAATAAAACATTACATTCAGTGTTGCCACAGACAGTACAATACAGTACCGAACACAAAACAAATCATTTCAGAAAATTTGTACACAATCAAATGAAAAATAAAAAATCAAAAGACGATCATGTACCAAAAAGAGTTCGGAATGAGTGGAAATGAAGAACGAAAGAGTAGATGTGTTCACAAATAACTTAAAAGCCAAAATGGAGTCACAAAAAAATGTAGCAATAAGCATATCATAAAAAAACAAAAACACAATAGACATCAACATAACGCAGATGATAAGCCTAGTGGGCAAGCAATGGGTGAAGAGATGAGGCATGTACAGAAGTCAGATGAGCAGGTGAGGCAAGCATACAGGTGAGGGAAGCGAGCAGCAATAATAATGGTTATGAGGCAGAGGGCAAGGTATTTTAGTACAACTTTTCATAGCAAAAACAAGTACTAGTAGTAGCATGGGCAGAAAACAATGTTTATAAATACACATCGTGAAGAAATGTAGATTTACCCACAGACCATAGTGGGGTGGGTTGCATGGATGATTTGTTCCCAACCAGATGCATGGTGTCACCGAATGAAGTTGAAGAGTAATAGTAAAGGATGATTAGCAGTAATCATTATTTATTCCAATAAGTGTTTGGTACATGAAAAACAAAATATGTTTAGTAAGTTAGAGAATTATTTAGTTATAAGGTAAAGTTTCACAAAAAATAGCTTATCTATGTAAACTACCCATTTATTTCACAAATGTAACTGGTGTCATGATGTCATTGACACTGTCGTTCAGCTTTATGTGACTGTGGGCATAGGAATTAGGCTGAAGTCAATGTCCGTGAGGTTTTGGAGGTTGACATCACTTCGTTTGCCTCGAAATCCTCGTATTGCAGCAAGGGTGCTCCTCAAAAGGGCAAATCTGAGATTTGTCCTTATGTGTGTATGTTATGACAGATGCATACGGCTCCCTGCATTTTTCAGGTATTTTTTCTGCCAGTCTTTTGTTTACTTTTTTGCATTCTGGTGNCATCCCTCCAGTTGTTGTGAAGACAAGGGGATTGAATAAANACTTCTCCATGTCAATCACTGTTTGTAATTATCCTTCTNCTTTTCATGTTGTTGGTAGACCTCTGCCAAGGACTTCCCAGAATATGACTCGACTGTGAGGTAGGATGTGTGATCCTTATGTCAAAGCAAGTTTTCTCACAGCTATTCCACAGTCCTCTTGCAGAGATATCCAACCTTGCATTGTCAACAGTGTTGACTTTTCTTTCATAGTCATTTTCATTGATTGGTAGAAGTGTGGGTTGAGACTAATAAGAGCTAACAAATTTTATCATTGTTTACCAGACATTTAATGAGAGCTGGAGTGAGTTCAGATAAATTTTTTAAAGGTTCATACAGCACATTAATATCAGGAATGGCTTTCTGAAAGGAGGTTCATTGTATTATGTCTGACGAACATAGTGACGATAGTCCTTTGTAAATGCCAAGTATGCTGTCAGTCAATCAGCTGTATTTGCTGACAGTTTCTTATGGTTTTCATGCCCACCAGCAACACATTTCTTTCTTGAGTAAATATGTCATAATCACTGTGCATAAAGTGCCAAGTACATCTTCGTCTATGTCTTGTATGCTTGTATCTTTGCCACTCAGTCTATCAGGTCATGCTTCTGCTTGTTTCATGGGACATTCCATGTCAAGTGATCCAGAGCTATATATCTGACTGTGAGCAAAATCCATGAAATTTCATAAGCAAAGAAATCTCACCATTCTGATTTGAAAACATTTCAAATTTTTTAAATTGGACGAGTATTCGCAAATTTATTGCTGGTTGAAATTTGCAGTGTTCCCATTTAATTTTTGTGTATATTTTTTATGAATTTAGGTGCTATGACATGAAAACCCTTGTATCTTTTTTATCTGTGACTATTTTTAGCTAGAAATTTGCAACTTTGTATGAGAAGGTGTGTTGATTAAAAATCAATCATTGGCACTTATGACCTTTGAATATATGTAAATCAAGGTCAAGTTAGACATAGCATTTGTGTGCACTCATGCATGACCATATTTCAATTGTTTATAACTCAAAGATCAACTGGTATGAAGTTGATTCTTGTTTTGTTTTAAGGCATTAGAGTAGAATATATTTATGGTTTTAGGAAACCTTTGCTTATTTACCCATTTGACATACTTTGTATCATTTTAAGTAACTAAGGGAATTTTGACTCATAATTAATATATGCACTAGAGCAACCTGCAATAATGATTTATATCCTCAACTTTTATTCATTTGTTTGACATGATACATGTTTCTGATAGTATGTTTAAGATAACACAATTTTTAGAAGTTTGATCATAGTAATTCCATGTATGATAAATGGACAAAAATTGTATTTTATGAGCTTTGTTTAATTAATTTTTTTTTCTGAGGTAGTGTCCTATCTATCAGATTCTCCCCAAAATGCAAAAAATAAAATGTTATATAAAATCAGAACTGCCAAGTGGTAACAAACAAGATGATGCCTTCAAAAATTGAAAGATTAACCAGGGAAAGATTAAACAAAGGTACTTGTGTGGTCAATCTGTGACATCAAATTTCAAAGTTGTTAGCTTTTCAAGTGAAACTATTTGCAAGAGGCAATACAGCTTCGATTTTACCAATCTTATGCTATCAAGGATGCACAAAACGTCTACCATTTTTATTGTGGCACATGCATGGTTACTCCTACAATGTACAGCACACCTGCCAAACTCTATTGCTTGTTCACTAAGTCTAAACGATATTGTTTGTGTGTAGTACTGATTGCTTTGCAGTGGTAGACTATGGTATATACCACGGGTGGCCAAACTGCGGCTCACGAGCTGTATGTAGCTCTATGAGCTTTCCAAAAATTCATATATTTGTTTTTATTGATTTCTGCTGCAAAGTGTGGAAATGATATAAAATGGTATTGTGGTAGCTAGCGTGCCATATAGTATTACTTTTGCAAGTCTTTCCAAAAGGAATTATGATGTCACAGAAGCGTAGATTGAAAATAAATTTGTGTTTTTAGATTCTTATGTTGTGGCTCTTTGTAACTTGCGGTTTACGATAAGTGGCTCATGCATAGAGGTTTGGTAACCCCTGGTATATACTAATGTGTGTTACTTATAAATAAGCTAACTTCCTGCTTTTAATCTGGTTTAGTTAAGATAAACAGTGTTATTTTTGTTCAGCTTTGCTATTTATGTGAACTNGAATACAGTTTTCAAAATATTTGTATCGTTTTGATTAANAAAAATCTNCATGATGGGAATCAACAAGGATTTAATGGGTAAGATGTTGGATCTTGTATTTTCTACTTTACAACTTAAANTCATCATGCAATTATCAGAATAATTTAGGTTGTGAAAGCATAACATGTTTGGCACACTGGCACAGGATGGGACAGGCCAGAAAATAAAACAAAGTAGGCAATCTCTAAACATCTGCAAAGCTCATAAAACTGATGTTATAGTCTAACTCTAAGCCCTATTACCATTTTTTGTTGGCCACATTCCCAAGTCTGCTAATACATCTTAAACTTTGCACAAAAGAGGTTATCCTTATTGCATGCACTTGGAAACATTTTCACTGATAAGCTGACTTAGATTTGAGCTCATTATCACTGTGTGTAAAATGTAGTTCGTGCAAGGCTTAATTTAGAAACATTCTGTCATCTGCAAGATGGTCATGGTTGTAAAAGTCAAAAAAACAACAAATGCTTGATATAACTGTTTAGGATTTTCTAATGGCATTAATAAATAGCTGGTATATATTTTCATACGGTTAGACATAGGGATGCATATACAGATGACTTCGGCTAATTGCATACCAGTTAAACGCAGTTAACTTTAGAGTGTAAAGCGTACTGCTCAGATGTTGTGAAAACCTGTGGTGCCATTAATTCGATTGAGCAGCTGTTGCCAAAATATCTCCCTTCATCAACGTGCCAAAATCAACACGGCACATTCAACTTCCAGCCTTCAGCACATTGTGTGCAGCACTGTCTGGTTGTGTCTTGTCCCTACGGGGGTGAAGCTTTGTCTTAAGAGTAGCACTTTAAAGCTTATATTATGGCATTGGATTACGACCTGATGCATGTGACTGTTTCACACCTTTGCACCAGATGTGTTAAATTCTTTACAGAACAAAAATGGTGCACCTATACTGTACACCAACTAATAATTTTAGTTTCATTTGATTACTGTTACTTTTGCGAAGCACTGCGCACAGTACACTTCATAGTTTAAAATGTGGAATTATGCTATGTCTAGCAGAAAACTAACAGTCATCAAATGGGGAATTATGCCATGTCTAGCAGTTTAAAATGCAGAATTATGCCATGCATTCTGCCACAGACAATGCACTGTTTCAACTTCATTACTTGTTTCACTTCACTTTTTCTGTTTTTTCACATCAGCAGGATTCATTCCTCAACGGAATGATGCATCACAAACGCCATTGGGATATAAAAGCTTCATGATGCCACAGGCTTACAAATCAGTTGTCTTTACGTACAGTGCCCAGCTGTATCAGGACCAAGAGATTTTTAGAACTTCTAGAAGCACTTCTATATCCCGCAGTTCTACAAATCTTTGTACACGACAGGTGTGAGACATAAACGTGTTAATAACCGCATTGCACAGTCCAAAGCAATCAGAAAAATAATGGCCGCAAGTGCGGGAAACGTTCCACAACTGATACAGGTGGTCATTAAATCACACATGCAGTGCACATGTTTAACACATTGGTGTCCGGCTGCTTTTGGGGATTTTTGGAAAAAAAATGACTAAACGCACGTGGCTTTGCACGGGAATAACTCCGCTCCTGTTCGGGTTACGGACCTGGTGGAAGCGTCAAAAGACGCGGCAAGTCTTCTAGTCTGCACTCCAAAAAATGTTTTTGCTTGGGGGATGCGGTTTTTTTGTGAGTGATGTCATAAGTGGAGTACTTTTTGGCCACCTTGGTCCACTTTGCCTGACACTGGGCGCCAACTGTTAGGTGGTAGTATTTCGCTCAAGTTTTCACTGGAAACTAGGCCACAATTCAAGTCTTTTTATACTTTGGATGATCTACTGGGGTTTCGGGTTCAAATGTTATGATGCAAGTTAGTAAAAATTTTTGACTAATTAGCTAATTAGATAATTAATTTATTTGTTTATTTTAGATCATAACTTTTGAACCAGAAACATTAGAAAGTTAATCAAAGGCTCAAAAGACTCAGACTTGAGCCTAGTTTCCAATGAAAACTTCAGCGAAACACTTTGGTCTAGCGGTTGGGCCCTAGGCCTGGCAACATGAGCCAAAATGACCCCAAAACTACTTCACTAATGACGTTAGTCACAAAAAATCAGCACTCCCAAACCCAAAATTTTTTAAGGCAACCGAAAACTGCTGTTTTTTAGGCCGAAATCGAAGTACGAATATATCGTATGCTGGCTCTCAAAGCGTTAAGACAGCATGCAATGCATGGGCTGCAACAACTTCGAATTTACATTTCAACTAATGACCGTTGAAATGTGAATTTGAAGTTGTTCCAAATTTTTTTCAATGTAATCTAGAACACTCGTCAAATCTTTTGAGGGTTTGAACAGCTTTCTAGCTCATCGCCTAGAGAGGCATGGAGTTGCAAAGACTTGTGGGCATAGTACACCTGAAAAAGGACAACACACCCAGCATTGAAGGTGTTAATGCTCTTGACACAAAATAACAAAATTAGTAAGATGCTCTGTGATAGTAAAGGTGATTAAAGTTTTGCTACAAAACAGATTTTTATAGAAAACAATTCATTGGCCATTATTAACACTTTGAGAGCCGGGGTACGATATATTCGTACCTTGATTTCAGCCTAAAACTAGCAGTTGTCAGTTGCCTTACCAACACCCTAGCTCCTCCGCCGATTACGCTAGAGAGCTGCTCAAGGGCTTAAACAAATCGGACAGTCTTCTAGATTGCACTTGAAAAAAATTTTTTGGTTGGGGGTTGCGGATTTTTTGTGAGTGACGTCATAGATGAAGTAGTTTTTGGGCCATTTTGGCTCATGTTGCCTGGCTTAGGGCTCAACCGCTAGGCCAAAGTATTTCTCTGAAGTTTTCATTGGAAACTAGGCTCGAGTCCGAGTGTTTTGAGCCTTTGATCGACTTTCTAGCGTTTCTGGATCAAAAGTCATGATCTTAAAGAAACAAATGAATTATCTAATTTACTAATTAGTCAATAATTTTTACTAACTTAGATCATAACTTTTGAACCTGAAACCCCAGCAGGTCATCCAAAGTATCAAAAGACTCAGATTGTAGCCTAGTTTCCAATAAAAACTTTAGCGAAATACTGCCATCTAACGGTTTGCGCCCAGGGCTAGGTGAAGTTGGCAAAGGTGGCTTAAAAGTCCTCCACTTATGACGTCACTCACAAAAAACCTGCACCCCCCCAAAATTTTTTTCGAGTGCAAACTACAAGACTTGCTGCGTCTTTGACACTTCGACCAGGTCCGTAACCCGTACAGGAGCAGAGATATTCCCGCGCAAAGCCACGTGCGATCCATCTGTTTTTTTGCGAACCTCTTGAATTAACCCGGATGTCAAATTGTTAACGGTATGTATTTCTGGAATGGCAATCACCAAACTTTGCTACATGCCTTAGTGTTGGGCCAGTACTGCGGGTGGTTATTTACCTATAGTTTGTTAGAAGTTTTTTTGTTAGGAAAATTGATAACATTGCATATTTATATATATGTTTAATCCTTGAATAAATGTTGTACCAGTCTTTATTTTTTCTGAACAGATATGAGGATTTCACAAAGCTAACTGGTAGAAAGTTTACAGTGGTTATAAAGTGGCTAGTTCATTTTTATGGTTTGTCTTACATCAGTGACAGAAAAAATGAAAGTTTCTCAGGAATCTAACTTTGGTTTCCTGCAAACTGCTGTGGAGTTTTGTTAAACTTTGCACTATTTCAAAAGTTTTGCGTATGAGCTGCACCTTTGAAGCTTCTGGCTCATGTTACCTGGCCTAGGGCCCAACTGCTAGACAGATGTATTTTGCTGGAGTTTTCAGTGGAAACTAGGCTAGAATTCAAGTCTTTTCAGCCTTTTATAGACTTTCTAGTATTTCTGGTGCATAGGTTATGATATAAAATAAACAAATTAATTAATCGTCTAATTAGGGGATTAATCAAATATTTTTGTTTACTTTTGATCAGAGGTGACGAACATGCGGCCTGCAAAAGAATTTCGTGCGGCCCGCGAAGCATTCAGGCAAGACCAGCAGTCTTGAACTTCCTTTGACCCGCTTTTAATCTTTGTGATGCGATATCAAAAGCTGATAGCCCGATTGAATTACGCGCATGTCACACAGGAATCATACAAAAGTAGTACAAACCTTTTATCTAATTCAGGATTTAGCTGTTTAACCCTTTCGGTGCTAACGGTACACACAAATACCACAGTCATAGTGGCCCCATCTCAGAAGACTAAAAAGTTGTGCGGCCTGCTTACTCAGCGGTAACTGACAAAGTGGCCCGCGATAACAAATAGGTTTTGTCACCCCTGCTTTAGATCATAACATTTGAACCCAAAACCACAGCAAGTCATCCNAAGTATCAAAAGACTCGGATTTTAACCTAGTTCCCAATAAAAACTTGAGCAAAATACNTCCATCTAATGGTTTGGGCNCAGGGCCAGGTGAAGTNGGCCAAAGTGGTCTAAAAGAACTCCACTTATGACGCCACTCACAAAAAATTGGAAATCCAAAACCAACATAATTTTTTTCATTGCAAACTACAAGACTTGCTGAGTCTTTTGAGCATTTGAACAGTTCTCTAATGCATTTGGTACCGGGGTTATGCCTGCGCAAAGCCATGTGTGAACAGCTTGTTTTCACGTGAACAGCTTGAATTAAGCCGGCTTTGAAGGTGTTAAATACTGTACAGCTGTTATACATTTTTAGCAATACTGAGTGTTTCCAACAAGTATGGACTTGAAGATTTTGCCAGAAGACTAAAAGTACTCAATTTTGATCTTATTGCTTCTGGTGGAACAGCAAAGAAAATTCGAGATGCTGGAATGGTTGTTCAGTAAGTATCACATTTTTAGTTGAAACCAGACCTTATTAATCGTTTGCATATTGAAAATATGTGCCGTGGTTGTACAGCTGACTCCAGTTAATTGCACATTGGTTAAAAGCATAAACTGCTAAGTTATCAAACAGGATTCTGGAATCCCAAACGAAAACCATTCCTATGTAAAGAAAATAATAGTCCAGTTAATTGCATAACGTTTGATTGCAGAAACCAGATATTTCCACAGAAATGTTGTCACAGACGCAGCATGCATGTTAAATAAAATGTGTTCTACAATGCCCACTGCTGCAACAACTTTAAACTTGCTTCAGGATTTCAAATGTCAAGACCAAGAGATTTTAGGAACCCCTCGATGTACTTTTATATCCTACAGTTTTAGAAACTTCCATGTTCAGCATCAAGCTATCAGATAAGGATGGGCACTTGAAAATCGTTTGCTATTCCAGAATAGCTAAACTGAATCCAGAAAACTGAATTCTATTCTGTTTTTCCTACAATGCATAAAGAGTTCCACCTGAATACTAATAAGAAATGGTCATGTATTCAAAAATGAAGGAGGCCCATCAACACACATTTCTGGCACTGTCAACCAACACAAAAGAATTTATTTCACATAAGCAACACATTTTCACAGCATCGAACTGCAAGCTTAATGCAGTTGTGGATCTAACTAGCAAAAGGGCAGCTTTCGGTGTACTTCAAGAATACAACCAGATTATCTGTAGGTGTACTTAAGACCTAATCAAACATGCTAGTAGCCTAGCGCAACTACTTATTTAGATAGTGGTATCGGCTGTATCGTCAAAACACTCAAGGAAAGATTTCCAGGTTATCACTGTTTTTGGTCACAGTGCATTCATCACGTCATAATCGCTTTCTGTTCCTGCAAACGTGGTGCTGAAGAGATAACGTAGTTTGTCAAACTTTCAGCAAACATCTACCATACAGCAAGGAACTGTGTTGATCCATACGTACATACTGCATACACTTAAAAATGTGATGCTGATTATCACCTGCACAATTGCATCTGTGGAGCACTCTTAGCAGAGATTGTTAACACGTTGGGAGCCAGTGTATGACATACTCGTACTTTGAAATCATGGATGAGCTACTTTTCTTGCGTCACTTTGCACCACCATAGTTTGTCAGCTGGTTGAGCTAGAGACCTGTTTAAACCCTCAAAAGATGTGGAAAGGCTTGTACTTTCAATTTTCAAAAATTGTGAGGTTTTGTATTTGAGTTTGTGGGTGATGTCAAAGAAGTAGATTTCGGCCTTGTTTGGACCACTTCATCTGGCCCTGGGTCCTAACCCCAAGATAAATTTTCAATAATTTTTCTTAAATCAAATGAGGTGAAAATCCGCATCTTTAGAGCCCTTTATTGACCTTCTAACATTTATAGTTCAAAAGTTATATGCAAAAAACTGGAAATTCATTAATTACAAGATTAGTACATAAATTTGCTGTTTTTAGGCCTTAATTTTTGAACCACAAATGTTAGAAGGCCAATAAAAGGTTCTGAAGATGTGGATTTTGCCCTAGTTTTGTTAAAAGAAGAAAACAAAAAAGTGCACCTTGTAGTGAGGGCTCAGGGCTTGATGAAATCACCCAAAAAACCTTAAACCTACCCCAATTATGATGTCACCCACAAAAAAAACTAAAATCCAAAACTTTCCAATTTTCAAAAATACAAACTGGAAGACTCGCCACATCTTTAGAGAGGTTGAACAGCTCTCTATATTAATCCCCTGACGAATTATGATATTCAGCCAAAATGGCCAAGGTTACCTTTTGCGGGACTTGATTTTTTATTCAAATTTTGTTTTTCTTGCCATAACTTTTGAACTAGAAACATTAGATAGCCAAGCAAAGGCTCTAAAAACTCACATTATAGCCTAGTTTCTACTGAAAACTAGTGTCAAAAAATTAGTTCTTGTGGTTGGGACACAGGGCCTGATGACCTCGGCCAAAAATGCTTAAACCTACCCCATTATGATGTCACCCACAACAAACCTGAAATCCAAAACTCTGCAATTTTTTTAAATCCAAACAAGAAGACTGGCCACATCTTTCAAGGGTTTGAATAGCTTTCTAGCTCAATCACCTAGCGAGTTGTGTGGTACAAAATGACACAAAAAACATGGCTCACATGGGATTTCAAAGTATGAGTATATTGTATGCTGGCTCCCGAGGTGTTAAGGCTTTCCGAATGTCCACATGCTAACTCTGATGCCAACTTGGTGGCAGTTAATCCTGCACTAGAAAAAGATCTCTTTGAGGAGGCTGACTTTGCAGGTTCTGCAAAGATATTTTAACACCATTTGTGTCAGCAAAGGCAACTGTTCGTTTGAAGTTTTCTTCTTTCGAGGCATTTTGTCCAATTGACGCTTCAACAAAGTGACTGCAACTGATTTTCAAACATCAACAAAACAATCCATGCAATGGCTGACAAACACATGTGGGCAACTGCAGAAATTATTGCACATGTTGGTGTCTTGACAAAAGCACATGCGGTGAACTGAAGAAATGTCTGGACATGCACAGTTGCACTAAATTTCCATGCAGTGCAAGAGAAAAACATATGCAATGTCTGCACATGGGCAATAGCGCTAAGTTCTCACGTGGTGCAAGACAAAAATGCACATGGTGGAGTGAAAAAACTTCTGTACATGCACGGTAACTTCCCATGTGGTGGAAGCAAGTACAATGCTGTTGTTGTGGAAGATTTAAACTGATACCTGGTTTAAATTTGCATTTTGGATTCGGATAGTTCATGATCTGAATC
>JGI24158J21664_10012975_pt1 | contig 11017 bp, 8 predicted proteins | sample Ectturendosymbi3_FD_21664 | JGI IMG/M metagenome (IMG submission 21664)
CATTCGGTACATTAAAAGTGACAAACTTAGGCAAACAAATTGTAATGAATTCTTAGATAATTTTGTTATGAAGAAGGCAGGACAAAACTTTTTTAACTGTTTACTGTGTTATGTTCAGCCTTACTTAAATCGCTGATTGTAGCTTTTTATTTCTTTATACGTATTTCAATGAATGTACAAGCGAAATTGAAACCAGTCCAGTCGCCATGGTGGGCACTTGGTGAGCTCAGCCCTTCCAAATTTAAACGTGAAACACTTTAAATCAGTAAAGATTTTATCAAATTTTCAGAATGCCAAGCCCACTGGGGGAATTTAAACCCCGTGTTCAAGACTTTCTGGCCACGGTTCTGGTTTTTAAATTACACTTCTTTTTACGCGACAGTTCAGTTACGTTCGATTCTTACCAGTCTGAAAAAGTAAGAAACACGCGAATCGTGAACCTAACAGTTACAACCATTTGGGTGCGTTTTACGTGGCGTGTTTTGTTCGTGTGTGTGAGATTTTTACAGCCGTGGTAAGCGAGTTGCAACGTGGTCCGCCCGTTGTGCTTTAAAGTCTTTATGCCGCCACACATACTATAAAGGTGCAGTGTGTTTGTTTTTTTCTTTGAACACAGATAAGAAAAAAATGTGATTCTTATAAAAAACGTAGACCATGTGCTTTGTCAAATATTTCAATTGTGGTGATTTCGGTTGGTTTGCCTGTTGCTGTTGATAATCCTGTTCCCGCCAGCCAAGTAGGATTTCAAAAATTCCGTGCAATTTAACGCTTTTGCGTTGAAGGCAGCAACAAACGCAGTGATCGTGCACATTCCAGTAATGATTTAGAATTTTCAATGACTGTACTTTCAGAGCGTTATTTTTGGATTTTCGCAAATTGATTGACGCTTTCCATTTTTTCCTCACAACATTGGGTGAGGGGGCCTCACAAGTGGATTAGCCTAGGGCCTGGCATAAGTTAAATCCGGCTCTGGAGACATGGCCAAAAAAGGTTTAGGAACGTTCTAGACCCTCTTGATTCAGTTCTCAACGGTAAATGATTTTTGATGCTTCTTTGAATTCGACCAAAACAACTATATACAACTATAAAGTTTGGTTCCCAACTTTTTCTGATCGCGTACATCTGTGAGTCCCCTACTGTAACCACGGACCACCTTGTTCCAGGAAAATTATTTCTCCCGAATATCATTTGATCAAACGTTTGGAAAACCAGACGTGACACAACGCGACATGAACAAAATGGCTGTGAAAGACTATAACGGCCATTTTTTAAACCAAGCGGGGAAGTACACAAAAATCCAGGAATTTATTAACAGCACCCGATAAATAAAAACTATAGAAGTGAATTAATTTTTGTGTAGAAAAACAGAAGGTAGCTAGGCCTATTCACGTACCACCTTGAAGGCCTTTGTGTACTGCAGCTTGGGAACTATTGAACAATAATGATTTATACCATGTTTTTTGCCGTTGATGTATTTTGAAAATATTTACCAAAAATAATTTTTAGTACCACCAATTATTGGTGATCAGCAATAGATCGACGTTTACCCAATTACAGCGATGCTGCTTGTACCCTGTAACCAATGTTTTTCTCTGCCACAAGCAAGAAAGCAAGACTTGACTTGAAAACGATTTGTTTTACAAGAGCAAGACCTCCGCGGGAATGTGAAAACAGTATATTGCGGATTTACAAAGGTTCAGGAATTCTGCGAGTGTTCAACTGACTTTAAGTCGTAGTTCAGAACTTGGTTTGCGGTTTGCTCTAGCGGGAAACCGGATGCTGCGTTTTCACAAATGCATAAAGCTAACTTTGCTATTGTGACAAGCTTGCCGACGTTCCATTTTGCCTTATCTCTGTTGTTCGGAGCGTGTTTACTCTGCTCCAACCTGCTTAACATCGCGTACACGTGTTTAGATTCAACATGCTGTGTTGGCTAAAATGTTTGAATATTTTGAAGGACGTTTACCAAACTACGCTAAACCTGAAGCATTAGTTATGAGACTGAAAACTGCGGTGCCTTCTCACGGAATAGCTTCCGATTGACAATTTCAATAAGTTGGGTTGCTTCTTTAGGGAAAAGCACAACAGTCTCAACTAAGCTCTAGGCCGGTGGTTCTTAACCTTTTTTACGTATCTTACCCTTTTATCAAACAGCATTACCAGATTTACCCACAATATGCTCAATAATGGTGCTCATTTATTGAAAATACGAAATTAACAAACTATTACAGTTTAGAATGATTTATAAAAATTTACATTGGCTGCAATTTATGGTTCAGTGAATTTACCCCCTTGGAAGATGAAAGTTACCCCAGGTTAAGAACCACTACTCTAGGCAGTAAAATTTATGTAATGCTGCCATAAAATATTTTTGTAATTTTAAATCAAATCATATTTTATTGTGTGGCCATTTCAAGAAGAGCCGAAGTGCAGCCACCCTGTGTTGCAACCACCAGAGATAAACGGATTTATGTTTTTCAAATCCAAAGCCGAACGACAATTGTATTTCACTGCATACCTGAGCTTTCTGATACCCGCTGGATATCGAGGCTCAACTCCTTCAGTGTCTTGATAACAAAATACAGGATTATCCTTGAGACTCTCTTGTCAACAATAGAAGAATCAACAGGGTATCAGAGATGAGCGGACTGATATTTTACGACCCAGACCCAGTTCTGAATTTTTGAAACTGATTTTATTCTAAGTCCAACCATTGCCCAAAAATTTAAAAACTGTAAAATCCAAGTCGACATATTCACATAAAGTCGAAAAAGTTGACAAAATACAGCTTTTTAAAAATTATCACAATTATTTTCTATTAACTCAGTCCAAATCCCACTCTGATCCTAAAGTGCTGAACCGATTTACAGTCCGGATCCAATACAAATCCAACAAAATTCGTTATATTCCTGATCCAGTCTAAGCGGCTGGCCTTGCGGAAGTTGGAGATTTTACCTCTTCTTGGCACCAAAATCCGAACCAAACTGCTTGGCACCAAACTGCTGCAGAGCAAACAGTTGTCTGCTTGGATGTGAAACGATTATGGAAACCCGGACAGAGTTTCATTTTAGCTGGTTTACACTTTCTCTGCCATGCTCAGCTCCTTGCGGAACTAGCCAAGCCACGATAGATACCGGTTGCGACCCAGCACTCTTGCGCAACTGTGTTGATTATCCATCAGGCTTCAACCTCTTCAAAAAATATAACCTTATTGAATTCGCAAGAATTCGGCCATTAACTTTAGACTATAATAAAATTTTATGAAATTGTCGAGGGGTGCCCGACGAGACAACCTGCTTAACAGGTTTTTACGGTGTCCCAACGCCTTAAATTTAATTTGCATGGCAATAAATTTTATATCTTTATCTAACAGTCCAATCCACGTCCAGCCCAATGCTCATCTCTGCTGGCTATACTCGCACAAAAGCTGCAGGTTTTGCCAAATGCATGGAAGGCAATCTCCCATTAGACTCTCCTTTTACTTCTTGCTGCTTTCAACGGTTATAGCTGTTTTCCTCAAAGTTTTGATGTAAGAATGCCTTAATTTATCTTACACTACTCCGTCCCTGTATTATGGTAGGTGTATGACGCTACAGTTGGTGTGAGGTTAAAAAATTTTTGCTCCTATCCGTGTAATCATGTGTAAACACCTATTCTGTAATGAGTTACGGCTAACCATTTTTTGTGCTCGTGCGTTGTTTACTGTGTTTACGATATGGACCATGTGTTTGCAATAAATCATCATCATTATTATATATATAATACACGCAAACATTTAACACGGCCCGCATCAGAATTTTCCTTTCCCAAGTTAGAACTTAATATCGTGTCAAAATGATACTCCATGCTAAGCTGATATTTATACAATAAGTCAAGAGAAGTCTCTTTCGGTGTTCTTAGTTTTCTCTCCTTATTGTGTTTAGGAAGATAAGGGTAGAATTTTAAGATAAATTAATTACTTTTTGCTGCTTACAAGCGGTAATCCACAATTCATGTGGCTCGCGATGGTAAACAGTTTCCCCAGCCTTGATCTAGAACTTCTAGATACCCTGGTTCTGTGCAGCATTTTATACGTTTTTAGAATTGCAACCTGCAAGTATGACCTAGTATTGTTTTGTATTCAATTTACTCAGCCTAGATTAACAAGGACAGGAAGTTAGGTCTATCTAAACTACATTTAACAACATACCTAACCGGGACGTACTAACATATACGTCTCGGAAAAAATTCGACCCTGACTATGGCCATGCAGCTGGTCCATCAAACGCGCCTGAGAGCAAATCTTTTCGACACCAATACACGTCTTCTCCAACGCAGCACAGACACACATTTCATGCGATATGAAGCTATTATAAATACGTCATTAACTGCTGCGGTGCGCGGAGCTCATTATCTCGAAGGTCAGTTGACAGTATAATTGCATTTGACAACCGGGACTTCTGTACAACCGAGTACTGACTGCTGATTCTGACATAGCGGTCTAATAAGAACTGATGCAGGGCCGTTCGTGTTACACAAAGCGTCGAAATCACTTACGCATCCACTGTAGTGTCTTAGGAAATGCGGGACCAGCATGGGAATTTTTCTATGGCCCACCAATGTCGGGATTACGCTTCTGGATAGAAACAACGGAGGTTTCTCGCTAGTTCGTACGTTTCACGCAGTGTTTTATTGTGCTGAGAACGAATATGAGCACCAAAAGTCATCCCAAAAGAGTGTTCCTGCTTCAAACTCTAATGCGAATTGCGAGATGGATGGGCATTAAAAGCGCCATGTTGCGAAAACAGAAGTTTTTGGAATACTGTGGCAATCCTGGTGCAGTGCCCGCTTCTCAACTGAAAAGTGTGTGATTAATCCGCGACCATAAAGTGATCTGCAGTAGCTCTCCATGGGCAAGAGCGTTCCATGCAACCTCCTCGGCAAGTTCAGGCTACGGCCAAACGCCGTCATCCAAATATTCACAAAACTGAATTCACAAGAATGACAAAAAAGTTTACACAATTAAGCTGCACAAGAAATAACTGTTTTCGCGAAACGTTGCAAATATTAGAGTCCGTAGTTTCAAGTACGATTACTTTAAAAGCCAATCCAATATTATTTTGAAAACTAACCAAATGTTATTTCACTACAGTTTGTTGAATCTTTAGACTTTCAACAATATGGCGTAATCGTGGGGTTCGGAGTTTATCTTCGGTAAGTCACCCGATTGGTGAGTTTCTTCTATTAGGGCACGTTATTTGGGAGAGGTGGACCGCGAAACTTACAGGTATTGGTATGAACTGTCGAGCGCCGCGCACTTCATCTCGCATCTCACTGCAAGATGACAAGCAGGTTTTTCGTTTCCGTGTTTCGTTTTCCACAGTCATGGTCAACAACCACGAAAGATCTTCGCACGATCAAACAAACCGCAGGAGGCGGCACCAATTCTTGTCGCTAAAAGCATTGTGAGAGAGCTCTTTAAACCCAGACACACACAACAACTTCGAGTGGCGTAATTTTTCTGCCATGCATGGTTGAAGTGGCAGTCTGTTTCTAAACGTGTAGAAGTGGGATGGACGTTTTGCTACAATTCGGAAATCATTTTCGAAACAAATCCCTTTGAAGCCAACGTCCTTCGAGGGAATGCATCACAAAATCAGCGTTACAAGGGCAGTACCAAGAAAATTTTAGGCAAATTGTCAGATTCCTAACGTTCTTCACCGCTTTTGAGATTGGCACAAGACCAATCTGCATAAAGGATCCGAGTCGCTTTGATCATAAATCAACTGCATAGGTGACAGAACCACTTAAGCCAACCTAAACAAAACACCGGGATAAGATTTCTAAACCAACTCGTTAAGTTTCAGATTGATAGTGATCGATTTGAGTTACAGCGAGTGTAGCACACATCACCCCGACTGGCTGTGCAACCATATTCGTCTCACTGTTTGAGGCAATAACCCTTGTGACGAATGCTGCGTGCCACGGGAACAGAGCAACGTTCCCAAAGCAAGACGTGTTGATCATAAGCAGCTATCATTACCACCGGCGTGAACGTTGTGCATTCGTTTGCTCCCGTTTATTTTGTTCCCACTAACTTGAGTAGACAAGAGGCAACAATCAGACCCCGGCCTGCCGCCAATTGTTTTTAAATAAATTCGTCGCATTGCATGCGATCCAGTAAACGTAGGCAAGCTCAATGCAATCTTCACTCCGTACGTTTTTGAATAAGATTTATAAATTTCAGTATTTTTGTCGAATCAAGCTGCTGTCTTTACAAGCTGGAAGACAGCTCCAGCGTTTGCGTGGATTGTTACTGACGATAACTTTCAAAATGTTTCTCGTGGGCGAATCACTGCACTGCGTGCGACGAGTTCCAGCGCCTGATTTCATGTTGTAGGAAAGCAATAACCTCAGAATGATAACAGCTTTAAGGTCGTTTATTTCAAGTATACAAGTTTCAACAAATAGGCAGTCGTACTTTTCTTAGGAGTAAATATAACGCTGGTATTTCATAGCAACGCGGGACAAAACCATACCTTCACCATGTTCATTTGATCAAACTACTCGACAAATTGCATCAAAGAACGCTGGCCTACATTTCAACTGCACGGGATCACTAAGAATACTGAAATAAAAGGCCTGTATCTACTTTTGGCAATAGAGAAACGAACATAATTACTGCAGGTTTGTTAAGCGTATACTGTGTCAACAATACACCACGAAACGAAGTTGAAAATCCGCAGATGAATGAAAAGGCCTGAACCACGCAACAGTGACAGGCCGTTATTCTCACCGGCATTGATGAAATAATGTGTTGGCAAACAACGCCCGGCATGCGGCCTAAGTCAGGGGTGTCCAAACTTTTCTCAAAGAATGCAAAATTTGATCATATGAAGGTGCTCGCGGGCCAGCAGTTCGTTCTCAGCGCATCAAAGCACAACGGGAAACGACGTAAGCGGCGTGAATCCGCCGTCGCTCCGTCACAAAAGCGTAGTCCGGGTCAGAGAGGGAAGACCGGCCGGGTTTTGACTTGACGAAATGTTTCGGGCCGATTTCGGGCCTGCATGAAAATGTTTTCGCAACGAGCGGACACTTCTGTCGCCAGTTAATGTTGAAGCAATCGAGTCAAGCAACCTTCAAAAAATGATTGTGAAATATTCAGTCATGTTTACTTTGCTACGCCACCAATACCCTGCAGTTGCGAACGTCTTGACCCACTCGGTAATTTTGACCTTCGTGCCTACATCGGGCTTCAAAAACAAACGTCGGGCCGGGTTCGGCCTTCAAAATGAGGCCCGTTTACAGCCCTGATCCAGTTTTATGGCGGGGCACATGCAACGCAAACTGAAAGCAAAGCCGCAGGCCACATGAAATTTGGACACCTCTGGCCTAAGCGATGATTTTATATCCGCAACAGAAGTGACGTAGAATATTTATCGCAAGCAAAATGGTGGTCTGATCTCCAAATATCGGCAAACCCACAAAACATATACGAAAAGCATAATAAGCAGCGCAACAAATGATAAAAAAAGGACACACAAAAATGCGCACTTAGTAGCAGATGCGATGGCGACGCGGTTAACATCAAACGCTTCCATTTATCAAGTGAGTAACGAGACAATACGCACAACTGACGCCAGTCGCCCGCTGTTCGAATGACTTCAGCGCACTCTTCCACGCCTTGCAGATCAGCAATTCTTTTGAGGCGACAGCATCGGCCACTTCGGGCGTCACGGCTAACTACCACAATACGAGCGATTGCCTGGTGGGCAGCATGCGTATGTATATACACGAACGATCCGCGGACGAAACACATTTCGGAGCTGGATGTTGACGTACAACTGGCTGGAGGCGTCTTCTGGTGATCTCCATCCGGTCTCACCATTTCTTCTTTCTTCCCATGGTGCTTCTAATTTAAAAAAAAGTAAAATATCGGTGCGCCGCATTTTACCACGCCTCAAAAGTTGACGATTCGCACCATCGATGTCTGTTTCGCTGGAAGAAGATACAATCCGGTCACAGGCATTACATGCAAAAGTCCTCAACACATCGCCTGCAATAAGAATGTCGTAAACGCAGAAAGTACCGACTTGCGCGGTTAAGGCCCACCGTTTGGCCAAGGCTGGAATAACCTTGCGACCTTTTAATGAACTGTCCGCTCCCATAGCGACATTATGTAGATGTACACTTTGCGAATTTTTACAGTGTGCCGGTTTCCAAGCAGCCATACAGTTTAGCGAAAAGGGAGGTTGAAACCTAAGAGCTATTTATTATTGCGAATTTAAGCGAGGTGTCCCTCTCCGGGAATTGACCAGCCTGCCTGCAACAGCACACTTCCTGATCGCACATTCAGGGCAATCGTTTGTACGGATTCGGATTTGAACTTACACAATCCTGTACAGGCAGCTCATCGGCGGCGGTGAAACTCTGAGTGCTTTACCGCAGTAGAGCAAATGACCGGCGAGGTTTTCCTTACCGACGGATGAACACAGTTGACGGTGTCCATTACGCCTTTCGACGACTCGCATCCTGGCCGGCCAACCAAGATGCCGTCAATTTACAACAGCCAAAAAAGCACGACCATCTTCGAATATTTTCTGTAGTTTCAATAAAAGGACTCTTTCAACAACAAGAACGTCTGCAGTGAATTCCACGCGCCCGTGCAAAAACCGCTACGCTGGTACTTATTACCAAGGCATTACGCAGCAGCCCAGGAAAGACGGCAATTCGAAGTCAGTTGTTGCGCTGCACGAGATTACGCAAGCTTATTGTTGCCTCGCAGGCTACAGCGATGACTTCTCCACTTTTCCGCATTCGCATTGTTCGAATCTGCAAACGCAAGACTGCCATCGGCTCCGTCGCAACCCTTCCCTGAAGCTGAAGCGTGGCGACACGAAGCGAATTTTTCGAAGCTCGTTTTAATCCTGGTGTCGCGATTTTCAACGCGAGAAAGTTTCCTTCATTTTCTCCGCAGCTTCAACACTCAACCAAACAGAGACTTTTCGTTCTCAGCGAATTCTATGTAGGTCACTACCGCATTAGGGTAGCAAGACATTAACTTTCAAACTAGCCTGGTTTTGGCAGGTCTACTTCCTTCGGATTAAAAATTTCTGGGACCATGCCAACGTCCAATTTTCGCAAGCCTGCTGCGAGTTCCACATGACGGCTGCCACACCTCCGTCCCCTTTTGTACAATCGATGCTTAATATCGCGTTAACTTTGCCAAAGTGCTGTGCAACAGTCGAGCAAAACATGGACGTGATGTGACAGAGCGATAAAGTTATATTTGACGGACAGACGAGAGCACATGTCGCGGGTTAATCGCGGGCCGCGGATGTTGCGACGACAAGGTTAGTGCTAAAAACTAGTGGAGTGTGGTGATAATGTCGTTATTATACTGGCAATCGGTAATAGGTAGTGGTGGCGCAAAACAACGTGAGACCACGATCGTTTACGGACAAAAAAAGCTTTACGAACAAACTAACTGTCGCGTTCGAGGTCCTGCTGCAGTCACTGCGATATGATTGGGGGGAGTCACGTGACACGGCCGACATTTTGAAAGCCTGCCGATCAAGATGGCCGCTGGTACGCGCCAGCACGCGATTAACTCAATATAAGGCACGTGCTGCTTGGCAAATAAGTGGTTAGGCGGGCAAAAAACAAACCCTTCTTCCGGGCCACGAAGCGCGCAGTCGACACAGGGCCGGCGAACAACACGCGTGCTCGGGACATGTTCAACACACTGGTCCAGCATTTTCACCAGCAGCGCGTGCGAGTAAACAGGTTTGCTGTAAATATATCGGCGTCACGCTCGATGCACCTGCATATGAACAAATCGCAAGTAACCCGGAGGTTTTCTTTGCAGGACGCGGTTCTCGCCACTTATCGCGTACAAGCGAGCGAATCATTGATATCGTTGCAGTAACAAGCGGTGGTTGCGAGCCGCCCGAGCGCGAGCGATTCCGAGTAACATCGACTTTTACACTGCGGCACCTCTGATAGGAAAAAAAAGCAAATCAGTAACTCTCGGCTCTCAGTGAAGAGCTGGCACTAACAAGGGCTCTGACGAACTATACTGTAGATCTTTCAGATATAAAACCACGTGCAGGTTGAGCCGTGCAAGAGAGACCACCTAGCAACACGGGCGGTAGACCTGTACAACACAGCAGTACTGCATTGTAATGTTGTATCAGTGAAGAACGGTTAAGACAAGACTCTCGTCCCCATGCGCCAAGCTTTAATAATCCGGGGAGTGGTTTGTATTTTGCCACCAAGCGCGTCCTGGCAGCGACAAACCGGCGAACTGTAGCAATAAAACCCCATACAGCTCACTTATCGGGCGTGAGCGCTGCACACCACACGTTTGGTTGCATCGACGTGTGACAACAGCACACGAATGGCCAGACCCCAGGAAAATGTCGATTTTTTTTCTGCTGACTGGCAATCACGAGACTCACCCGTACATTACATAAAGGAGATGAAAATATGCGACGAAACTATCCAAGCGGTCGGTTAGTGTGGGCTTGCTTGGGCTTGTAAAACATTTGTCAATCTCACACAACAATAGTAACGCAGGCAAACAACAGATACGGATACAGCGGTCAGCGATACAACTAACGATCTGTTCGGCGCCTTTGCAAAGTACATACGAACCAAGTAGGAAGAGAAAGACATGTAAACTGGTATCAACCTCGACTACATGCAGTCACTTGGCAAGACAAAAAACAATAAAAAAAATCGCGCACACACACAATTTAACTGAGCTTGTCCAATCGCAACGCAGCTTACTGATCTGCCATTTTGAAACGTATTCAAGGAATGTAACAGCCCGAGTGGTTTTGCAGTTTCCTGAGAAACCAACGCTACACCGAAATGTTGCCATGGGAACGCATCTGGCGGTCATATCGTTTGATTTTTCACAGATGAATAAACTTTGAACCGAACCAAGCGGCGAAAATAACGACGAATGTCGACCGCATGCACGCAGTATTAAACAAACAGCGTCGTCGTTTCTGCAGCATGCAACCCCCCCCCC
>JGI24158J21664_10012976_pt1 | contig 11017 bp, 10 predicted proteins | sample Ectturendosymbi3_FD_21664 | JGI IMG/M metagenome (IMG submission 21664)
CTTGTCACATGACCACTTCAATCAATTGTGTTCAAATGAAGGCAAAATAGTCCCAACACAGGTTTTGCCTCATGAAGCAGAATAGACACTACCTGCCGGAATCGTTGTGCCACTGTTGCGGTCGGAAAGCTTGAGCGGCAAGTGTGCAAAGCTTCACACTGTGGCAGCAAGCAACAATAGAGATCACAAGATCACTCTTGTGGTCACCAGTAGTCATGGGCGCAATTTTGTTGCAAAGTGTGGGGGGCACAGATTGGTGTGAAACCAATATAGTCATCGGGTCTATGCAGAAGTGACGTTTTATACAGTATATATACAAATTCACAATCGTATTTCTAGATGTGTTTTGAGAGCAACATTAATCACCCTTTGCTTTCTCCTTGCAGATGATTTACACATTAGCCCCTTAATGACCGCATTCTTATCCACGTGTTGAAAAATGTTTTTCTACTCAAAATTATTATCAAATATGAACCTAAAAACTGAATTGTGTGTTATTTTCCCAGTCTAAGCTTTATTGGGGGAAATGTGACGAATTTGTGACGAATTGGGGACATTGGTCATTTGGGCCTGTGTACATGGAATTTTTGAGATTTTAAAAAATATAAGCATATTTTTGTTTTTTGTCAGTATATTTCATAACAGAAAAACAAAACTGAAACAAATAGGCTACATGAAGCAGCACTGCTGAAAAGAAACAACTTTGAAGAGCTGAGTCATTACAAAATCAGATTTTTGTGAATTGCTATCAATTTGCATTGAAATGATTACCTTTTATCCTATAAACATAGTATTTCCGTAAATGACAACAATGCAAAGAAGAACGTGAACGCTTTTGTAATTATTTTCATTATTTGTTGAAACCTCGTAACCATTTTAGGCCTTAGGAATTTCAAAGTCGTGTTTTTTTGTTGAAAAGGTAATTTTTTTCTTTGTCTCTAACAAAGCATTCTAAAACTGATAAGAATCTTTATCTTATGAATGGTTCGCACGTTATCAAAGGAAGCATTGCATATATCAAATCAACATTTGTTGCAAGTTTTGAAAGCATTTGAAAATGAACTAGAATCGCAGTTGAAGTACATTACTGGTGATAGAGCTAGAAACAATTTTTCTTTGTTTAGACCAGTGATGCAGTCGAGAGCGTTACCTTCGAGACCGAGACCTGGTTTAAAGTTCGAGACCGAGAACTCCGAGACTCGTGACTTGAAATTTGAGACCGAGACTTCAAACTTTGAGCATTTTGCCAAAATTTTGTTTTGAATGTCGTCATCACTTCTGAGTTGAATTTTTTTTATTTCTGGGATTTTCCAACATGTTTTGGTTGTTTCTTACCTGCAAAATACAACAAACAAATAATCGTTGAATTTTAGAAATTTTGCTAAACTATTTCTTTGCAATATTCACAGTCTCGAGACCTGTAGCTTTCGAGACTGAGACGAGACCTGAAACCTTCGAGACCGAGACTCGCAAAAATGGATCTCGAGACTCCATCACTGGTTCAGACATAGGTGTACACTGCATTAGCAACAGAGAATATTAGTTTCCCCACTGCATGCTAGGCAGTGATGGAGTCTCGAGATTTGGTCTTGGTCTCGAGACTTCCCATTTTTCGAGTCTCAGTCTCGAAGGTTTGAGGCCTTGTCTTGGTTTCGATCACACGTACATTCGTTTGAGGCTTTGAGTAATGCAAAAATATGGCTTAGTAAAACTTTTGTAAGTCAACGTGTTTTTGGTTTGCTGTATTTGCAGATAAGAAACAACCAAATCAGGTACGAAAAATGCCAGAAATTCGAAAAAATTGCAACTTTGCAGTCGCGACAATATTTTTTGAAAATTTGTAGAAAAATATCGGCATACTCCACAAATTTTCGATTCTCGAGTCATGGATTTTTCGATGAGGTGTCGGTCTCGAAGGTTTGACCAGGTCTGGGTCCCGACGTTTAGGTCTCGACTACATCACTGATGTTAGGTTCTTGCATCATTGTCGCCTCACTCCCACCTCCGATCAATCTTATCTCTTCACATGTAATTTTGTGACCTGCATGTTTCTGCAGAGCAGATTCTCCAGAATTTGCGGCTTCTTGTTGTATATATCCCAGATTTCAATTCCAAACATGGTTTTGCATTTGTTTGGAAATTAGCCTATATCTTCGTCTTTTTTTATAAAAGCTTCAGTTAGCCTACGCTGGATTTGAAGTCCGGACAGTTCTTTTGCTTGGTATTTGGAACACCAAAATAATCACAACCCTGCTTATACAAAAGCTATCTGATCATGACAACCTAATCAACAAGACGAAAATATGAACTATGGCAATATTGCATTCATCTTCGCCCAATTCTGGAATACGATATGCTTCAATTTCTGACTCTTCCAAAGTGGAAAGCTTGGAACTCTTCAATGTTTCTTTTTGAATCACTGTTGCAAATATTCTAACTGCAAAATGCCATGTCACAAGTGTCTTCTTTGGAATCAAATGAATCGCTGTAAAGTCGTTTCTTGTAGGAATAATATAGTATGGATCCTCATTATTGTCGTACTACTTACTATTATCACTTTCACATTCTGGAAACCTTACTTTCCAGTCACTTTCTTGCCATAAAACGATATTGGCTTCATTTAGTAAGAAGTTACCCTTTTTCACAAACATCTCAACATAATCAAACAGCAATAATTGCAAAAAGAAAAAAACTGCAATACCCAGACTTGCGGAATAGTATTGTGTATCCACAATTTTATGCCTAAATGACCACTGTGCCGAATTCGTCCCAGCCACAAAAACCTGCCTAAAAACTCACAAAGAAACGATACTAAACAAGAAACGCCAGATTCCTATTCTACAGGAGTGACTCTATCTTCCTGATTTTTTCTGTCGTCCAGAACTGAAAACCTTTCCCAAAAATGTTCATCAAAATCTTTACTGAATCTCTCCTGCTAAGAACCAGAGGTGGCTGGAGTCACTTTTTCAGACTCCGACTCCGCTCCAGAGTTGGATCAATTACGTCATTTCAGTTCAATTACAATTATAATTACAATTACGCTTTCAAATTTGTCAATTACATTACAATTATTCTGTGCTAAAAATATCAAATTACAATTATAATTTCAATTACTTTCGCACTTGTAATTGATTACAAGTTGAAATTACAAATTCTTTTAAGAATATGAAAATACAGTGGAAACCAGCATCGGTTTATAGAGCAAACCGCTTATTCGAGCAGTTTCGGCTGAAAAAAACCATCCTATCTTTTTCCTCTTATAAATTCTTTGCTTATTAGAGCAGGCACACCGCTTATTAGAGCAGTTAGACGTGTAGCAGCACCATGGCTTGCACGCAGTTAGGGCGTGAGAAATCCATAAAATGCAGAAAGTTGACCAAGCAACCAAAAATGAAGTAAAACAATCAAAAATCGATCAGTTCTTTTGTGCTGCAGAGGGGCAAGAGTGAACAGTGTCCACCACAACAGCTACTGTGTAATACATTATGACAAAAATATTGCAAAAATACAGTGTTTTCTTTTTACAATACTGTGTACAGTGCTCACCACGAGAATAAAATACAGTACCCTGATATTGATATGTGCATTGGTGAACCCCTAGTGCGAATGACACCCTATTTTTATTGTAAAAACTTATCGGATCAAAGAGCAATCGTTTATTAGAGCAGGTTTTGCTATTTCCGAGGGTTCTCTATTAAGCGGTTTCCACTGTAATACGTGCAGATATGTTGGAATGATTCCAGTAGTGGTGCCAGAACAGGCTTTTTGTGAATTTAAAGAACAGCACTCACTAAGTTTTTCACCGCCTATGCAATTATTTTTTGGCTGTTTTGACACCTTGCGAATTCCGCGTATCCACAGAGCTGCAGTCTCTTTTTTCCTACAGATGTTACTGCAGATCGGTAGATTATCAGCGCAAACACTTATTGTCACACTTAACGCAACAACAGTTAATCGTTTGAACAACGATTGGTCTTTGAAAACGGTTTCTGGAATACAACACAAACAAGATTCCACATTCTACCAGCGCAGTCTAAACTATGCGAGCAGACCTCACTGTCAGTTAGCCGAGAGCGCGACAAACAATTAAGAATTAGGCAAGTAGGCTTACACAATTGTAGCTATTTACAGTAAATTAAACACGCAACTCAAACGCACGATTGCCATCCAGCTACAACTTCAATGCTGATTTGCGAACTGCAAATTAGCACATCTACGTTTTAATTCTCCAACAACAAAAAATAAAGAGTATGTACGAAAACGATGAAAGTTCAAAAGCTCAAAATTTTCAGTCTCTGAGTTTATAAGAAAGCTCGCTATTTCGAATTGCAGCATTTGGGCTATACACTTAAGAGCCGAAAACGTCATCAACCGGGAAATAGATGGCAAATTTGTGGCAGATTTTGCACGAGGAGAAACAAATGTGTGATCAAATTGAAAGCTATTTTAGTTGAAAATTTGAATTTCTTTTTACAGTTGTTGCACCGTGCCTCAGTTCTGGTTAGCGGTTTGAAAAATTTGGACAGTGGTGTTGGAAGGGATTCAGCAGTGTTTTCAAGATATTCGTTTTGATCATCCATTTTTAAAATGCTACAATTTCTGCAAGATATTGTAATTTACTAAGATAAGTTTGTGCTTGTGGATGAATAATGATTGAATGAATGAACACACAAACACATTTGCTTTAGCGTGCCTAATATTGATCTAGCCAGGACAACTTCAGTTCAACAGCGTTACTTGGGCTCATCACATGTTTTGCATGGAGTCCATATGAATAATATTTATAGAATTGCAAGAAAGGTGATGTACATGGAAAATATATACCTTTCCGCAATCTTTCTAGTCCCAAATGACTTATTTTTTTATATCTAGCCTTCTTTCATTTCTAATTTAAGAGTGAAAATAGCAATAAAAAAAGCTTTGCAAAGCAAACGGATCCACAAGTCGCAATTGTGCTGACAGCTGACTGAATGCAACACTTCGAGGATTGCGTCACGGAAACTTCCATTTGCTCTCAATCTGGTTGGCACTATATTTGCTTTGTGACTTAAGATACGTAACAATTAATGAGAAGTTCTCATGAGAGTTCGTCCATTGTTGCGTAATTCACGTCACAGAGCAAAGATAACACCAGTTGGAATTGCTCTCGAATGGGAACTGTCCATAGATTGGGAATTTAATCCAATGCTCTATGGTCTATGGCAGTGGTTCCCAAACTAGGCGTAAATTACCCCCCAGGGGTAATATGCGATTCTAAGATGGGTAACGCGGAACCAAAACCACACTGTTGCTCGGTATTGTGAGTGATCACTGCAGAAGAAGTTTTCGACCTGAAATACGAAAAATTTTTATTGAGGGTAATAAGACAGAATCGCTACCTTGATTTGGGTAACGGTTCGAACAAGTTTGGGAAACACTGGTCTTTGGCATGCAAATCCATTTCTTCAAAAAACCTTCAATCTGACACGAATTATATTGCAAAAAATACTTCTTTGCAATTTGGCAACTCAGGCTGTAACGGATGAGCAACGGAACTTTGTAACAACCGCTATCTTGCTCCATAGAAACGTCTTATGGTTTTCCCATATCGCAAACATTCTCGCTGACTCATGCACTATCCGTACGTCATGTATGAATATCGTTCGTTGTCTTCACTCTGTATGGGCCTGTCTGGCTACCCTGCGTGTGATCGTGCTGTGTACCTGACAAGCAGGGCTCCGACAAGGGGGGAGTCGGGGGGGAATTGCCCCAGGGCGGCACTTTTCAGGGGGCGGCACTTTTGGTGAAAAGAAGGAATAGCTGGTGGTGGAAGGTGGTGGCAGTGGTGGTGGGGAGTGGCACTTTTCGACTCGCCCCGGGGCGGCACTTCCCCATGTCGGGACCCTGCTGACAAGCTCAGTGGAGTAGTAGTAGGTCACATAGAAGGTGTGACAATGGTTTTGCTTTTCTGCGTCTTCTCGAATTCTGTGTCGTTGCTGGAAACAAAAGTAATTGTAATTTGGTGAATTTTTATTGCAAATTACAATTACACAAAAATAAAAAGTCTCCATTACAATTACAATTACTCGAAAACATGTAATTAATTACATTCAATTAAAATTACAGTTGTAATTGATCCAACTCTGCAGTTCGCTCCTGTTCCCAAATTTTTGAATCCGGGTCCGGCAGTTCTTCAAATTTGAGAATCCGACTCCGGCTACAATAATTGATCCAACCGACATTTATCCATGCTTTTACTTANAGAAATGACCACATAGACTCCAGCTCCTGCCGAAATGGAGAAGTGACTCCGGATCCGGNTCCNATTTTTCACAAATTTTTGACTCCAGATCCGGTTCCGAAAGAAAAACGCAAAATCCTGCCGGAGCCGAATCCGGTAATCCGGATCCGGTCCAACCTCTGCTAAGAAAACCAACAGTTAACAGAATTCAAGATGGCGGATGTCAAACCTGCAATCACTACCAGGCGATAAAGCGCTTGAAAAGAAAGTGCGGCTCCGGCGAATGCGGGACTCTGGTCGTTGAGCGATAAAAATAACCGTGTGCAGAATAAAAGAACAAAACGTTGAGTGGGACGAATTCGGCACATATGACGTTAAAGGGTATACTTAAATTTGTTGCTGGACACGGTATTGTTTCCATTAATATCGTATTTGGATGTAAACAAGCGCAGCAATATAGCAGAACACATCAAGTGGGTTTTATCAGAGCTGTCAGATGGAGTGCACAAAATGCTGAATCGCATTGGTCGCACGTGCATACCACTTTTACGGTAGAACACTTCAGTTTTCATGCATTTTATAAGTGTGGGTTACAACGCGATTTGATGTCTTGTTCAAGACGCTTAACGTTACAAAGACGATAAATATTTTCTTGCACATTTCCGTTTTTTGAAAAAAGATACAAATCTTTTTAATGCAACTGGGCATCATGCATGCAGCCCCACCCATACCGAAATCTCCATCGACATCCTCTTACCGGGAGCAAAAACATTTGGCGTAAAATTAGCGTAGCCCATTTCACAAAATGGTTCCAATCTATTTTTACTGTTGGTGGGTGGAGGACGTATTCCTTCAATCTTCCCTTGTTGGCCCCTGCCTACATACCCACACAGAGTTGTAAAAGGGCCTCGTTCTGAAGCCTGCACCCGGCCCGAGCCCGAACCTGGCTCGAGTCTGACATTATTTTTGAAGCCCGATTTAGGCCTAAGAGCCAAATTCACCAAGGAGTTAAGATATGCGCAACTGCGGAGTAACAAAACATGTTGTGTGCAACAGTGCATGGTGTAGTTGCACGTACACGGTTTATCACACCGAAAATAGCAACCACCTTGACCAAAACATTGGCATTATCTGGCACAAACATAACATGTTAGTCAACGATAATGCTGTGGAATATAATGCTGCTCAAGAAAAGAAGAAACAATCACAAAATTATCTACGACGGCGCTATAGGCATAAAAGAAACTTTCTAGGATAGTTCTATAGATATGAAAAGCCGGCTTGTAGGCTTCTTAAAACAAGCCAAGAATCGCGTGAGTGATTGATCTTCTCGACGCAACGCCATCGCATGCTAATTTCCTCACCGCTGCCGCCTTTTCAAAAATAGTGTGAGACTAAAGCTGGGTTTACACGTCAATTTAGTTACGCGCGGAAACGAAGCGGCTGCGGCAGGTGCTCCGTTTGCCCGTTTACACTGCACGCAAGAGAAGCGCGTTACTCATGAATGACGATTGTTTTTTCCCGGGCAATTTCATACAGCGAGAGTTCAACCACTTGAGCTGTTGCAGGCTTTCAGCAAGGCGGCCTAGATAGCAGTCATTGTGGGCAGTGCTACTGACTTTGACAGCTGACATTTGAAAGGTTGCGTTTCATTGAAACTACATGTGTTTTGCTGCAGGTTAATAAGTTAATAGTGGGCTATTTGCCTATTTACTAACAACTGAGTGTTTACATGCAGATGGATGCATAGGCCATACCAGAATCCATTTTAATAAGCTGTTACAGTCAACACTTAGCGACATGTAGTCATAATATTTTTTTAAGGACAACCTGTTAAGCATAGATACGTGTGTCACAATTAGGGAACCACTAGTTTAGGAGGCTGGTTGGTTCAACGCCATTTGAATGTTTAAATTACCCTAGGCTCACTTTGTTAATTCTCTGATTAGCTTCGTATTTCGTAATGATAAGTTTTTAATGCTACTGATACTTTCATAATGAAAGGATTTTTAGGGTAGCCAAAATTGAAACTTTCATGTCTTAGATTTGAGACAAAGCAAGTGATATGTAGAAGTAAATGTGTAAGGATTGGGTATAATTTGCAGATACAATATGTATGAAGAGAAGTTAAGTCATGAAACATACCCAAATAGTAAAATAGTTACTTCTCATGAGTGACCATTCGTGACAAAACTAACTTTCACTACTGATCATATCAAACCATACCCATATCAAAGAACAAATGTTCCGATATTTTTTAAAGTAAAGCACCAAAAGTTTTAATACTGATCCAAATTAATCCAAACCCTTAATACCATCAGAGAATAAAAGAACGCAGCTGTGTTTGGAAACAGAATTAGCTGAAGAAAAATTAGAATCACTTCACTCACAGAAGTTACCGCAGTGAGCACAACAAATCTACGTCACGAAAGAGAAAAGTCGTTACTCTTAATGTTATAAAAATGCTTTGTATGCAAGCCCGAAATATTTAGGCAAACTTAAGCCCGAGCCCGGCCCGACCCGAAAAGTCCGGCTAGACGTACAATTCTGCACCATGTCAAAAGTTTCATTCTAAGAGTTCTACTTGGATAACGACAAAAAAATATATATGAGATTAAATCAAAATGCACAACGGTGAATTGGCAAAAAAATACCAAGTTTTACCTTTAACATGAAAAGAATGTCCAAGAAAACTAGAAGTGATGTATCTGTAAAGCAAATACAGTATTTCGCACTTGGATGAAAACATTGCTGCATTGTGGGTTTGGTTAAACCCAAGTAAATCAGATGACTTACCAACCAATGCATTCAACACAAGCACAAAGTGTACGAGTCAAGGAAAAAATATATTTTGGATTTGTTGGTCACCATTGTCGTGACATTACAAGTGAGGATAAATGTATATTTAATCCTTCTTTCCGAGTCAAATCCCTACGTTTTGAGCTATGGGTCAATATACAGCTGGAAAATTACTGTAGATTACTTCTCCAACATTTTGATTGAAATCCTGTTCACTAACGGTTGAAAACAGTCTTTTGCTAAACTCCCCATCCCAAATCTAAGTCTCCACAATAGTGCTGCTTTGTGTCTTCGGCAAAAGCTTCGCAGAGATTTGCCTGAAAATCTAACTTTGTAAAAATGTATACACTAGCATCATTAAAATTATACACTGTCTATTTCCGAATACGTGACAACCAACGTTACAGCAAAGCCAGTTACATTTCTGCACGGAACAAATCATGGCTGTACTGTGGTCTCTTTATATGTGCAGCTGTAACACTCTCATTGTTACAAGAAAATAACCTTTCTAACAGCATACCACGCAGGGAAAAGTGTCGGACAGCAGCAGTTAGACATCTTTCACGGTCTCTAGAAACTTGAAATATGCTAAACATTATTTTATCGAAGCTAAAATTCATAAACTAACAGAATCAGTGATACTACACCAAACTCTGTTTCAATATCAACTTGTCTATGCATGGCCTACCCTCTAGCATGAAAAGCTCTTCACACAAAACGTGAGAAACATCACTTTTATTTTTGAAATCTCTCCAAATACAAAACCTAAAGAGAAAAAAGTGTGGGGACATGGCATATTATGTCCCCCCCGTCTGAAAAAGTGGGGAGGACACGTCCCCCGCCAAATTGCGCCCATGCCATTAGTAAGTACTATCAACTGTTCACTAGCTTCACAAGCATTACTAGAGATCACTCACCAACATCACTCCATCGGGATCACTTTATTATTGCTTGTTCGTGCCACATATATATGAGTGTTATTCTTCGCGCACATCCCGTTCGTGGTGAGTCGCACATTCAACGCAACGCCAACCGAGAGGTTGCTACACCACTTTGGGCCCTGCCATGCTTTTAAACAGAAAGTTTGACATATCTTGCAGGCTTGATATATCGCGTAACCTAAGTACTTTTCCGAGTCAATTGCATTAAAAAGCAAGCTGAAGTTTTGCCACACAGTCCCATCGCCACGGGGGAGGCTTTGTTGGGCTTCTTAGCCCCTCCGAAACAAAGCTCCAAGCCCCCCCAATTGATTGAAATATGGAGCACCATAAAACAGTGATGTTTGTTCAAACTGCAAAATGTAAAACCCCACTGCACGAATGTAAAGCCCCTCTATTGCAGACTTTCTGGTGTCGGTTCTGTTGACAAACCAAGCTTTTCACAAGTCATTTCTTTGGTAACAATGGTTAGATTTTAACACCATCCATGAGTTCACATTCACAATTCATTTATTAATCCTACCCATTTGTTGCAATTTAACCAAACCTACCTTACGTGTAACTAGTATAGCAATGCTAGTCTACAAACAATACATTGTAAACATGTCTGGTAACAGGAATAATCCTATACGTTAGCAGAGCGATGTCTTTTGACTTAGTCAGTTTATTTCGGCGTGAGCTCCTGAACTAAGTCCAGGACCGTTATTGCGAAAGCTAAGGTTCGGGTAACAGCCCTACACTATTTATTTCAATCTGTTGATAAATTATAACAAAGCTAGAGTGCTCCAGCTAGTCTGGACTACAGATCACAGTAGGCCTACACTAGCTAGCCTTAGTCCAGGTACGCAGCAAACAGCGTCCTTAAAATGTTTACTGAAAGAGCCCTATCTTGCCACACCAGGAACAGATTCATGCTGACAAACTTGGAGTTTCCAATTAGCAGATGAAGAGGGGGAATGGATTACACTACGATTACACCATAGACAAACTGGAAGTCATGGCACAGAAGGCTGAAAAGATGCTTCTGAAGATAATAAATTAATGATTGTGCAATGCGCAA
>JGI24158J21664_10012978_pt1 | contig 11016 bp, 8 predicted proteins | sample Ectturendosymbi3_FD_21664 | JGI IMG/M metagenome (IMG submission 21664)
GCCAAGTTAGGTGGCCCTCAATTACTGCTGCAAGGTCACATTATTATCAAACGCACCACTGCGCCCCGACCCTTAACGATAGAGACTTCGGGGCCGGCACCCCAACACCAAAACGCCAGTGTAGGAAGATAAACGATTTTCACTTTGAACTTACCGACACTGGCTCTGCCGGCCCCTATCTCTGCCCTGTGTCGGGGTGCGAAAGGGATAATAATGGCTACAGCCAACTTAAAACTCTAAAAGCCCACCTGACGAATATCCATTTTATTGAACATTTTTACTTTCGACGTCAGGTGTGGCAAATAAAAGTGCGTCGTCGCCCAAAAAGTAGAATCCATCTCTTCATCAGCGACGCACTACGGGTATTGTAAGGCTGTAGCGCCCCGTGCTGTTTCGCCGCAAACAAATTTACCCGTTCGCACACCTACCCCCAAACCGGCTGCTTCCGTGGATTCGTCTTTGTCTTCCAACGATACCCCAACCACTCAATCTGAGCAAATCTTCCTCTCCCCTGAGTTCATTACTTTCTTTAAACTCACGCTCTACTTCTTCCTCTCTTAATTCCTCCATAAGAGCGTACACCGATGCCGTAATATTTGAACCTAATAGCCCTCTGCTGCCGAACTTGGCATTTTTTTCATCCCCATGTGCAGCAATGCTCGCGGAAAACGCTGATTTGTACCGCCAACCCAAAAACTCCCCGGTACAGGAACCATCAATTCCTGTTACCAAAAATCCCTCCCCATCCCTTGTCGACTGACTAGCTCTTCACCCGAAATAGCGCCAAGATTGTGTTCTGTTTTCCCTATACGACCGTATTGGCAGGGCAGCCTTGCAGCACCCCACAAACGAAAGATATGCCCAACCCGGTGATGGTTCCAGTAACCCCCAAGGGTGGATTTCGCTGAACTCGCCACCAAGCCCGATCCTGACGTTAAAGAGCGCCAAAGACAGACACGAAAAAACCACTGTGGCTTCCCACAACGTCGTACCTCTAACTCCCAAACTGTCTCAANGAGTGGATTAAGCCTCCATCAAATCTGCNTAGCACCCAATTAGGATCCCTCTGCAAACCCGACCTCTATGACAGATGGGATCCGTGATCCTAGTTCTTCCGAAGATCGTGAGCTAATTGGCGATAATGTTAATGTTTACCAAATTGGTTATGAATCGTAACTAGAACTTGTCCCGATAGAATTATGGCGGTTTTTGCTAGCAACAAATTTTGACGAGCTCATCCACACTCTTCTATAACTCCCCGATCAACCCTCATAGAGCTGAGCTGGATGCATGTTCACTGACTTTGCCAACAATTCCGGACCAATCCCGACCTTTGTGAACCTTTCCAAGGACTGCATGAATTGGCAATAAAAATGATGATATCCACAACGACTCTATGAGAGTTTGTTTCGATCGAATTATTTCGGTTTATTATGCGAAAATTTTGCAGCCGGAAAACGCTTCCGGTTAAAGCGACCCGTAACGACGCCCTGCAAGGTGCTTTCTGGTGTAAGTAGCGTGACACTGTCCGCAGGATCACGGATGGCGAATGTCGAATCTTCCCTGAAATACTAGAGGAGAGATTTCGCTCTAACCTTTAAAACCTCAGGCAAATATAAAGTCCTTGAGACTTTGCCTGATTGCATGAGTCCTGATAGGTGTAATTAGACTGCTGGTGTGTAATGCGTCTGCTGAAGACTTGCCAATTCTGCCGCGGGAGGTCGAGGTCGTGCTCCGGACTTTGAACGCCGCATCCGCCGCTCGTGGCGACGGGTTGTCGTATGGATTTTGGAAGGCCCTTGATCCGCGGGGAGAAATCCTCGCGGGGCTTTTCGAGATCTGTAGGACCTCCCGTCGCATTCCTGACCAGTGGCGGACCTCAAGGGTCATCCTGATTTATAAAAATCCTGACGGTGACCTTGGTGAGGTGTCGAACTGGAGACCGATCTCGGTCTGCCGTACTTTGTACAATATATATACGGCAGTATTGGCTCGTCGTCTCCAGGCGTGGGCGCAACGTCATTTCACCAGAACAGAAGGGATTCATGCTAATCGAGGGGATCTGGTGCTGATGTACGCTGATGGCCGTTGCCTCCTTGTTTCGAACAGCTTTTTCAGCTTCGGGTCTGTGAGCGATTCGCCGACTGGGCTGGTATCAAATTTAACAACAAAAAATGCCGCGTTATGTCCAGAGTGTTGGATGGAGGGCGCCTAGTGAGGGATCCTCAACCCTTTCATCTTAGTGATGACTTGGCCGAGGTGATCGGGCTGGGCGAGTTCTACCGATACCTGTGCGTGCGCGAAGGTGACGCAAGTCAAACCTGGCTTTAGGCCAGGCAGTCGAGCGACTCGAATAATTCTTTAGATCGAGTTCCGGACCAGAAGCTGATAGCCTTGAGGGGGTTCGTAATGCCACGTCTCACGTACCTTCTTCGCTTACGACGCCTACCACCAGGTCGAACTGAAAACGGTTGCGTGGGGCGCACCGCGTCATGGCAGAGCCACTTCGTTTCTCAAAAAGTTCACCAGATTTTTGTCGATTTGGTCCACACACGAAATTAGACTCAGCCGTACACTCCACCAGCAACAAAATGCTCGGTGGAGAGGGGTGTGGGCTTCAAATCCTGACCAAGTTGAAATCGTAAAACCCACACCCTNCATGCTTACTCGAACAACTGGGTGACGAAANCCGGCGCTCTTAACATCGCAGANCGCATGCTTCCCGTTAACCGAAAGGCTGACTAAACCCGACGTTCTGTTGCAGCTCGAATTTTCCGACACTGACTGGTTGTGAGCTAATCGCGAATCGGTCCCGATTTAATAAATACCCTCAACCTAACCTGTAGTGCTGCATATGCGGGCACACTGAAGGCACCCTCCCCCATGAACCAAACCACTGTAAACCGGTCATGGAGAAAATTCTTGAACGCCATGACCGGATCATGGGGGAGGTTCTCAGCCACATCCCTCAGCAGCGTTTCACCAGGATTTCTGTCGACGAGGTCTGTCTGACGCACGCACAACAGACGGGCGAGAACCTCCGGCCCGACGTTATATTGGAGCGGGCTGGAGGTATCTCGGTCGTCGACTTTGCGTGCCCATTCGACAACGGCGCGGATGCTCTTGAGTTGGCGGCGACCCGCAAAGTAAACAAGTACAGGGAGCTGTGTGAAAACTTGGCCCGCGCCTCTGGCAAGCGGGTCAGTTTTCACACTTATATAATTGGCTCCCTGGGAAGTTATGTCAAGGGCAATTCGACCACTCTTATGACCCGTGGCATTGCGGGTCGTCTCCAAACGCAGGTTGCACGTAACACCTGCAATCTTGCACTCAAAGGGCAGCCACCACGTGTGGCAATCCTGGTGTAAGGGCATACTGACGCGAACCGGACAGATTTCTGTATTGGAAGTTCTTTTACAATAATTATTGAAACGATATCAACACCATTAAATTTAGTGCAACCCATCCACGAAACAGTAAAACGACTTAAAACTGTTAACACTGGGTTCAAGCCACCTGTTTTTTTATGTCGTGCACGATTTCTACGTCAGTCGCGAACACCAGTAGGGGATGGAAATCGAACAATTTATGGAAACTGGAAAACACGTTAATCACTGTTGAACTCGGCAGCTTTGTATCCTGGTGAAGGGAATACCAGCGCGAACCGAACAAAATGCTGTCGCTTTGAGTTTGCGTTCGCGCAGATTAATAGATGCTGAAACAAAGATGGCCACGCCTCCCATCTCAGCAATCCTGGACTTCGAGGAAACCTACTCCACGTACCNCACCACTAATCACGGGTTAATCAGCACCACGTCACCAGCTGCTCACAATTCACGAACTGTTACATCTTCACTGGGGTTGGGGGGTGGGTAACGCACGACCTATTTTTTTCCAAGCAGCAGAGCGTGAAATTAAAGCATGGTATTGGAGCTGAACATTCAAAGGCCAACTGTTCGTAAAATGTTATTTTCGTTTTGCCGTTTTTTTCTGCTCCATTACTTTCAAATTCACTTTTTCTTTAACCTGGCCGCACGGCCTGGAGGCGTTTTTTTGCGTTTTGAATGTAAGTTTATGTTTGACTCCGGACAATGTGGTTTTGAGCTGCCTGGACAAGATGAATGTAAACGTTTACGCACATTCTGCTGCTACTACAATTGTTCAAACTGCACGGTATTTTTTCGTTGTGTATCTATTTGTTGACCAACGTGTGTTGCGTGTTTCTTTCGTCGTATTTGTGGAAATGTCGCAAGCGTCCAACTGTCTGTTGTGCCAAACCTTACGCTCTGCCAATGCATTCACACTGCAGTTGCTGCAACCAGCCAATCCTGCGCGAAAGTCTGAAAGAAGTGCCGCTTTCGTGTTGTGCTGTTTTCATGTACGGTGANNCTGCGTGTTTGGTGCCATCGCTTCTGTAGTATGATCTGTAATTGGAAATCAATAATGTTTGCAATGAGCCAAATATTNCGTATTACTCTGAAACGTATTTGCTGTTTCTTTGACGTCGCATCCCATGGATGAGTTTTGATCTCTCAGTGACAGTTGCCGCAAAACTCTTAAGCACGATTTTCGCTGTTTGCATTTTCACTGCTATTTTGCAATCACAGTTTCAAGTACTCGTAACGTGAAGTTATTTTGTGTTATGATGGACGAAACAAGTCTTTTTTGGGTGCGCCATTGGTTGCTTGATCCTCTATTAAAAATCATCATCTGCTCCACGCAACCCATTCGACAAACGCGATGCCTGTTGAGGTCATAAACCAAGTTTAGCTTATCCGATAGACCTCGATCGATCATGTGGCTTTGTGTGAATGATTTTATTTTATTTAAGCGATAACACGAACCACCTGCAGAAAACGTTTGGGTCGCAGTTGTTCAGCTCATGTTTTATGCCATCCATTCCACTGGCTTGCGATTAAGTGCCCCTCGAAGGCCATTCAGTTACGACTATGGTTGTCACAACAGGGCACTTACCATGAGATCGATAATTTTGAATATTCGACATGGTTTACGCATTCCTTCACTGCTTCGTCAAACTAGTTCCAAACACGTTGTAGCTTCCCTTCAAAAAATATTCCGAAATTTTCTCGATAGAGTTTTGTCAGAAGTGGCGCTTTTATCTTGTGCAGTCTCTTATGGAAAAGGCGCAACGATGTGGACAGCATGCACACCAAGTACAAGCTAGTGGAGCTTTCTCAGGATTCAGAAACTATTCGAATAAGAGCCGGTGATTCCTACGTAGTAGGCGAAATATATACTCGGAAAGGCCTTAGTGTCTGATTCTTTGCTGGGAAAACTTCCTTTCGATAGAAAGCTTTCTCGGGATCAGTTAATATTTGTCAATCGTGGAATGTAGACGAGTTGGTAAAATGTTTTGCCGATGTTCTACTCTATCAGCAGAGTGAAACTTTAGCATGTTGAACAAATCCTAACAATTAGATTTTAGTAAGGAAGGATGAGCAAACTCAACTGTTTGCGTTCATCATTAACGTCAGATCGGACGAGCTTCGAAATGACGTATGACGTTTTCTTGTGAAGTATTGAAACACCAGTAACGATGACATTGTAGTAAAGTAAATTGTTAAGCTTGTTTCAATATTCCAGTAATTTTGCGAACCTTTTGAATGAAGTCTATTGCAAATACTTAGCATCGTGTTTATTGCAAGTCTTCCACATCAGTTGGCGGAAATTGCCGCTCACATGAATTGAATTTTAGAGTTGCAAGGGTTTAGTAAGGCGTTTTTCTGCTGAACAATGAAGTAGGCTATGCTAAAAGAAAGCCGAAGGTAAGCATGTCTTATTCAGTAATAAGCGAGCTGTGGCAACATGCAAAGAGGTGATTCCGCTATGACTACACTTGAATTTTTACCTAGATTCGTATATTAAACCATTTGAAGCTTACACAGATGCAATAGCAGGCCCGTTGCTCGCTTGGGACACACGGGGTGGCGAAGTTTCGTGAGAGGTGCCCAAATTATTTAAACTATGTCCAAAACATTTTTCTAGGGGGGGAGCAAAAATTCTGTAAGGGGGCGAAGTCCCTCCTGCGCCTCCCCTACTTATTGGCTTGAGCTATAGCATACATAAGAGCAAAGCTCTAAAGAAGCAACAACATGTATTGGTTCCTTCGTCACCAAGGATTGGTGAAAGACCATGAGGTCATCTAGTTTACCGTCCCTGAAAATATTAAACATACAGAAATGTATATCGCTTATCGTACTATTTGAAAGTACTCGTATATATTTTCATGTAACTCGTCTTCACAAAGACGACGAAGTCGAATCAACCAGGAAATTTTTAACAATGAAAAATCATTTTGACGTAACACCACGCATTCTCAGTCCTGCAACCTACAAGCAATGCCTACGGGTGTAATGTTGTGAGCAGGTCCGTAACTATGGGGGGCTTGAGCCAGTAGCGTAGCCAGCCCAAAATTTTTTTGGGGAGAAAAATTCTTGATTTTACGCTAGGAGCAGTATTTTTTATGAGATACTGCCTTTCAAATTGCAAAATGACTACATATTCTAAAAATTTGGGGGGCATGGCTCCGTTGGCGCCCCCTGGCTACGCCTATGGCTTGAAGCCCCCACTAGAAAATTTTTCGACCCCTATGGAGAAATTTGTTGGATATAGTATAAAACTATTGGACGTAATTGGGTCCCTCTCAGAAAACTTTTCGTCATCCTGGTATCCCAAACTGGTTACGGGCCTGGTTGTGAGGCTGCAGGGATGGGGAACCTATTTACTATCATGTGCCGCATGAATTGTGCATTATCGCTTGCGGGCCGCAAAACTAATAAATTTTATCCTAAATTTCTACCTTTTTCTAACTATGAAGAAGAGTGACTTCTCTGGACTTACTACGTACCTGCTTATCATGGAACTTCGTTTTGTGGCGATGTCGTACTCTAACTCGGGTAACGAAAATGCTGATGCGGGCCATATCAAATGTTCACGCGGGTCGCAGTTTCCCCACCCCTGCTCTAAAGCAAGAGCGGAGAAAGCAAACAAACTGAAAACAAAATGATTAAATCAAAATATTGCGACAAGTGAATACAGCAAAATACGCCTTTCTCAAACCATTGTTTTCACTAAAACTGAAAAACTGTCAGATCTCAATCATGAGCAGTACAATCACAGCTACGGAATCACGCCGCGCATGACTGAACACGAAGCGGTATAGAATGTGTAAGAAGAATTGCGGCGTAACTTTGACAGACGTTCTAGGTCAAGGGTCGGCAACCTTTCCCTAGTCACGGGCCAAAAAAACTCTGCAACATACGACGGGTCGTACTAATTTTCCACCAACAATTCCTTTCATTTTGCTGTTCATGATGTTGATTATGGGCTTTCTTGGGAATTTATGGTATTTTAATCAGATTACTCCTGTTTTTCACAGTTCACAACGAATGCCCAAAAAATGACATTTAATACATTTATGGTTCAATGCGGTATCCCATAAGTAGTTCGTAATAAGTATGCAATACAAGAAGTTGCAAGGAGGGAAAATTCATAAAATGTAATACCAGTAGGGGGACCACGCAGTTACTACAATTTTTAAAGGGGATACCGGCCGGATGATTTTGCTTGGAGGGACGGATCCGGCCCGCAGGCCGTAGGTTGCCGATCTCTGTTCTAGGTCCTACGAAGAACCTTTAAAATTAAATGCTAATTGTCGTGACCGCAGGTAGCAAAATTGGTGAATAAAAAAATAGGCTACATGCGTGGTCAAACGGAGGTCAAACAAATGGACAAAACAATGGAAGAAACAAAGAACATCGCAATAGCGTTCAAGAATTATTTCACACCAGGCAGGATCATGCTTTGAACATTATTTATGCGCAAATATGAGGAGTCATTTATCTTCACAGGTCCAGAGAGTCAAAACTATTTTTTTTACCAAAGAAACAGCGTAAGGTTCGCATATAGGTCGTCTGTTTACGATGCCACGGATAGTGCCGTGACAAGGCCATTTGGTCGCTGCCATCTGCATTATCTTGTTTATTCCAAGTATTGTACTTCGCTGCGCTGATCATTTCGTGGAAAATTTCTTTACTGCTTGGCCAACAAATTGTTGATGGCATACAAAACAAGCAGTCGCCACATAAATACCATTGTTTGCACATGCTACGCTTTGGTTCAGCGAGAAAGTTTTTATATTTGCCAGGATTTGTGAAACAGACGGGACCACATATTATTCCGTTCACCATGACAACCACACAAAGTGCACAGTGCTTGCAAAGCCCTGACGAACCTTCGGTTTGATTTTTCGTCTTATTTGAAGCAAGGTGCTTGTAGTTTGTTAGTTTTTGTCCACTTGTGGTGGGTATTTTGTAGGTAAACTTTGTCTTCGTATTTAAGCTGTTTTCTTTCTTTGATAGTGCTACCAGGTTGGGAAAAATGTTGTCCAAACTTTTGGGTCACTATTCTTGTCACATTTTGGGGTCACAATCTTTCTTCCCAATTTGATGCCAATGCTATCATATCCTTAGTCATGTCCAAAGGAAAGTTTGAGCGATTCGCTTTTTGTTTGAGTCAGTTTAGGCTGTTGAGATAATCTTATATCCTTTGGGATATCTGGCGGAACCACGGGGGGGCACATGGGCTAGGCCCCCGACGTTTTTCTGGGGGGCCTGGCCTCCCTACATTTAAGTTTCGAATTTTTCCTAAACAAGTTTAAATAACACAATTAGTAAGAACAACTAGTTCCATTTATGTGCTCAAGTCAGTGTAGCGTAGGTAGATAGGCTGTAGTATAGGTAGGGGTCGTTGAGGGTTTATAAAAATTGTAGAAAATTGCATGCTGACAAAAGTTAATGACGTCATATGTCAATGCTTGTGATGTCACAGTTGCCAATTCAAACCACAAAAATTTTCTATAGTTTTTTGACTTGCACTTGTGCCACCACTTTGAAAAACTTTCCGCCACCCATGGCCTTTGTTCGTTCCACCTCAACCTTACTGCTTCTCCAAATAAGATTGACTGGAATATCACAGATGGCTGGTGTGATTTACCGTTAAGGAAGTGCTTTTCTTCAGCTGTTGATTTTACTTTAGTGACAAATCCAAAATCATCTTCACTGGTTAAGCTGTGCAGGCTTGGCGAACCGTTACTTCCAGGCCACTGTGGGCAAATGCTGAAGTTAGTGCCTGTCGGATGCGTCTGTTACCTTTCCTGATGCGGTTATCCAAATTATGTAATCGATTAATCTATGGAAAAGTTCTGCTTTACCAAGCGCGCCAGCAATCGGCTGTAGGATGTAATGCAAAGCAATTAGCAATATTTGCCATTGAAACAGAGCGATTATTATCGGTTATAATTTCGTATTTTGGGTATACATTGGTTGCCATATTGGGTGACAACACTCTTCAGGCAAATTTTGTTCAGTTCAACAATGGGTTTGAACGGGTTGTTATTGAAGATGGAATGCCTCTCCAGGGCACGTTCAAGTGCTTCAGTCACAAAGTCTCTGCACAAGCTTGGATGAAGTCTTTTCACATCTGCCGCCACAATGTAAAATAGGGGTTTTTGCTTTTCAGCTCATAGGTTTTTAGTTTGGTTGTCCACCCAGTTGAGCATATCTCCAATATATTGACGGTTATTTCTGGGCCGTTTTTGCAAAAGTTTGCGTCACTAGGTTTCAATTTAAACTCTTAAAAATGCGGTAATGCTTGAGGTGCTGATGTTTCCAGCAGATTGTAACAAGCCAACTGGTTTGTCTTTGACTTCAACATTCAATAAACTCTCCCGGTTTAACTTGTGTGTTTGGAAATCGGGTAAGCCTAAGTCGGTGTACTGCATCGAAAAAAATTGCTGATGCACCACTGACCTTGCGGCACGAGAGTCCTTCCATTTCATTGAAGTTGTCTGTGGCAGCAGTCGGTGCCGGATTAAGGTGGCGTAGGGCCCGTAGCCAGGGTCGGATTAAATGAACGCGAGGCCCCGGGAAAAGTCGTGACCGCGAGGCCCCCTAAACGCTTGGCACAACTGCGTGGCGTTTCACATGCAGATCAGATAAAGACCTTTCAAGAAGTTTTTGACAAAAACTGACAAGTAAATTCGTGAACAAACATACATATTGTCACCTATTGTCTGTCTAACTAAACTAAGCCAAGCTGTCTGGAAAACCATGCAGCTACATTTACTGAACAGTGATTAAAGCAACTCCTGGCCTTTTGGCATGTTTTAGTCCTGAAGTGACCACGAGGTAAGCAATTTCAAGCACGCTAAATGACACCACACGATTGTATTGAAACAATGCGTTTTTTTGAAGAAATGCGCTTTTTGGTCGACATGGGTGTCTAGGTTTCATTATGAAAAATCGCGTTGAAGCTGTTTTTTTTGAAGCGATAAGTTCATCAGCAACTTCAATGTTTCAGTAATATAAAGTCAACTTTATAGTGTAGTGTTTGCATGCACACATCATGTGAGAAAGTACTCATATCGGATGAAGCAGAAAGTGTTCAATAGGTTTCATGTCTTCATATAAGATCATTGTCGGGGTTATATAAATATAATGTTACTGTATTGTCTCTAATGCCAATTGATTGAAGAAACTGTTGAAACAAGGGTTAGAACTGATTCTATTTCGATGTTTAACCTACGCATACAAATTAAAAATCAAATTTCAATTAGAGCAGTGCTTCTTAACCTGGGGTAAATTTCATCTTCCAAGGGGTAAATTTACTAAACCATAAATTACTGCAAATGCAAATTTTTATAATTCATTCTAAACTGTAAGAGTAGGTGATTTCATATTTTTTAAAAAAGAGAGCCACTGAGTGTATTGGGTATAAATCTGATAATCTTGTTTGATAAAAGGGGGTAAGATATGTAAAAAAGGTTAAGAACCACTGAATTACAGGAAGAAGGCATTGGAATTATATTTTTGTGGAATTTTAGATCCCGTTGCAGTTCAAGATGGCACAAAATTTCCTAGTTTAATAACAAATGTACTACTACAATTGGTGAGAGATATCATCAATGGATAGTATGTTACCAGCGTTATGAAAAAC
>JGI24158J21664_10012979_pt1 | contig 11016 bp, 7 predicted proteins | sample Ectturendosymbi3_FD_21664 | JGI IMG/M metagenome (IMG submission 21664)
GTTTAACAAATCACGAAATGTGCAACCCTCTTATGCAACAGTATGCTTAAAATGCTACAGCTGCATAAATTTAAAATATTAAATAGCTCAAAAACTTGACCACATAAGGAGAACGGACAACAGTTTTGAAATCAGCACCCCAAAATTATCCCGAAAACGCTCTCAAACTCCAATCCCCATGAAATTCATTTAAAATTGTAGACCTGTGTTATCAGCAGAATGTGCAATGTGAATGAAGCCAGACATTTATAACTCCCTTCTTAAGGTAAAATAAACCCCTCTATCTGATAGGTATTCAGGGCAATGAAAACACTTATGTAGTACTTCTTGCATTGACAATACAGTACTTTGTAATGACACTTTGTCGTCCAGCTGGTTTCGGGAATTCTCGTACCAAAACAACCAGATCGCACGTGGCTTTCCGTGCGGTAACTCGGGCACCGAAAGTGGCAGAGTGCTGTTCAAAAGCTTGAAAGACATGGTAAGTCGTTTAGTCTGCACTTGAAAAAATAATTTTTGGTTGGGGATGCAGATTTTTTGTCAGTGACGTCATAAGTGGAGGGCTTTTAGGCCACCTTGGCCCACTTCACCTGGCCCTAGGTTCAAACCAATAAATGGTAGTATTTCGCTGAAGTTTTTGTTGGAAACTAGGCTACAATCTGAGTCTTTTGATACTTTGGATGACCTGCTGGGGTTTTGGGTTCAAAACTTCTGATCTGTAATAAAAATATTTGATTAATTAGATAATTGATTAATTTGTTTATTTTAGATCAAACTTTCGAACCCGAAACACCAGAAAGTTGATCAAAGGCTCAAAAGACTCGGACTCGAGCCTAGTTTCCAATGAAAACTTCAGCGAAATACTTCGGCTTAGCAGTTGGACTCTAGGCCAGGTAACATGAGCCAAAATGACCCAAAAACTACTTCACTTATGATGTCATTCACATAAAATTTGCAACCCCCAACCAAAAAATTTTTTCCAGTGCAGACTAGAAGACTGGCCTATCTGTTTGAGCCCTTGAACAGCTCTCTAGCGCAATTGGCGGAGGAGCTATGGCGTTTGTAAGGCAACTGAAAACTGCTGGTGCAGGCTGAAATCCAGGTACAATATATTCATGGACCGGCTCTCAAAGTGCTAATAAAATGTTCTAAGTCATCATCATCTGAGCATAACCACATTATTCAATGGCAATTACAGCTCAACACTATAACCACTTAAGTGAAACTAATATTCATGTTTGCAGGGAATTATACCAATATTTTTATTTGCTTTCTCTTCAAAGTATATCATCTGAAAAAACTTCAGTTGTTGTTTTGCATATTTTCAATTATGTACAAAAATCAACTCTAGATAACCTCTAAAAATGGGGTTCTAATATTGTTTCACCAACATCCATTAACAATTGATCCAATTCTTGTATGCATCTGTTTGACCCACGCAATTCATCAAAAATGTCTTATATACCTGTTTAAACCAACCACTCAACCAGAAACAGAATTTGTATGGGTAAAGAATTGCAAAGATGATATTGCCAGCCATTATGTTTGCACAAGATTAAAACAACATTTGTTGTTAACATAGCAATATATCTTTTCTTATATTCATAATCTTCTTTGAACCAAAGTAGTTTTGCATCAACACCACAAATGACTGCTTTTGCACAACGTGCAACATTCATGGAAAAATGTGTCCAATATTTAAAAGATATAAAGTACTAGAATCTGGATCTTTCTCTCCAGCTACAAACTCGAAAAATCCAACAAGATATCATATCAAAACCAGAGTTCTTATTATTTTATTTATAAATTATTCATATCTCAGTATAACCTTAATTCTCGTTAGGTAAATTATCTAACCAGAACATTTAAGAATGATAAATGACAATTTCAATTCCAAACATAAATCATTTTTGTAATATGGTTTTATACAGATGTTTCATCTATTTCCTTTGTGAAGCAAAACTTTGAATAAAAACAATACATGGAAGGAACTAAACTGTAAACTTATATGATGAACACTGTCAATTGCCTTAGTCAAGGAAACATTAAAATTCACTTGTTACTTTGTGTTTTTGTTAAAAATCTGTACATTGCAAAAAATTGATAATTAATAAAGATACACATGGAATAGCTAAGACACTTAAGCATTGTTTTGCTTAGAACCATGTATTATGCATAATGGCAATATTAAGAATTATAGTCTGGTTAGCAATGGTTACCACACACAAGTATTAAGAATTTATGCTGAACACTAACCAGTTACAGCATGAAGTGCATTAGTTGGATCAGTTTTCCTTAACTGCTTTGTGTCATGACTGCATGACCATCAAATTGGCACAGTTGGTTTGAGCACATGTTGTCAAAGTTGTAGACTGGTTTCAATTCCCTGTAAGGTCATACCAAATATATACTTGAAAAACAGTACTTGTAGTTTGTCCAGCCTCATGCCTGGCATTGGGTAGACACAAGTAAACAGTTTATGCACAGTGCTGTTATTGCTCACTATGACAGTACATAAGTAGCAACATGGTCCTAGCACAAGCATCAAGCAAGTTGAGATGTGTGCAGCAAACCACTTGTGACTCTCTCGAAGAATAGAGTATAATGGAACTGTACTGAACCCATTATCCTTCCCAACATATTGTCATTGCCCCATGCCATGATCAAGTAATAGTTATTCAAAGAAATCTGTGTGATATGGTCGTCAGGTCAATGCAGTGGATACTTTTCATGACTTTTAGAAAATGTTTTGAATAATCAGGGAACACTTTAGTGAGATACAGACATATGGTAATCAGTTGCATTGCTTTCAGAACATGGAGGGTCACACCTGAAAACCTTTTTTCCAATAAGTATGACACAGAATAGGATAAAGACTTATTTTTTAACTTCTTTCGATAGGAAAGGGTATCTTTCGGTGTCAGTTACCTAGCACTGAGTAAATGGTATTGATTCTCTACAAATTTTTAGATTACTAGTCTTAAGTTTAGCTTCTGTGTTCATGAGTTCTACAGAAATAGCTGAAGTACCCAACTCAGAACATGATGGTCAAACAGTTTTTCAGTTTCTTCCAGGTTTCGCCATTTATGACTGGAACTGCAATCTTAATCCTTATACATTTATTCTGTTCTGAAACCTAATCCTGATCATCTCTGCATATAATTTCAGCAACCCTTGTTTACGCTTTAGTCAGATTGGCTAAGAACATTTTAAATATACGCATGCTTTAATTCCTTCTGTAACAGTTTGCATGGTCATAAGGTATCAACTAACAAAATTTAACCTTTCATCAACACCTAAATTTGTAGAATGATGGGTAATTCCACACAAACCAAACCAGTAAATGCAAAAATTTTGATTTAAACCAAGAAGTTCTGCTGGTAGGTGTCCAGCTAAACATTTTTAGAAAATTGGCAATACTTGTCCATGCATACAAACTTCGGCTTTTTAACAATTCTGTTATTCACTTTTCATCTCATCCTTTGTAAATGTCTTGTGTTGCCAATTTTCTTAAAAAATACCATAGTTTTAGACTGCAAGAGAAGCAACATTGCACACCAGTCAGTGTTTGCAAACCATTGCAAGAAAACCAACTATTGGAAATGCAAGTCAAGGACCAAATGTACATTGTATTGGTATGACTTCCTGAAAACTATAATCAATCAATAGTACCAGCATCATCTTAAGTTTTTTCACCACTGGAAGTCCACACGCTTTAGGACTAAGGGTGGCAAACAGGTTGATCACCAGGTCACAAGTGTTTGATCAAGTCTGATTACATATGTTGACTAAACGACATTCCTAAAAACGCTATTTTTCAATCAATATTCCAGAATAAAGAGAAAAATTATCCATCAATTGTTTAATTACAACTTACATTTATGTCTTGCTGCTTCTTGCAATGGGCTGCCTGCAGGCTCAAGCAACATGCCAAATATTGCAAAGGTATTGGGAATATCTTTTTTTGTGGTGTAACAAACATGATTTAGGCACAACACTTTGTCTTTTATCTCCACAACACTTACTACAGTGATGATAAATTGTATTTGCTTGATTATGTGTCATACTCACCTTTGGCAAGCCCATCGCCAGATTTAACATTTCAAATATTGCTAGGATTTAATATTTCGAATACTGCTAAGTCATCAATGGTGATTTCACCACACGTACTTTGCGTTGAAGCAAGAGTTGATATATGTAGTGTAGCCAGAGTAGTAGTAGCTGTATTTTAGCGTCAGCGATTGAGCCATCGCTGTAATCTTTGCAACAGCCAAAACACAGCCCAATCTAGTCTGTATAATCAAGGCTTTAAGGATGAACATGCATTACTTCAATGAAAAGTGGGAGCTTGATTCTGTGTTACGGTAAGTGAGAACTTTATCTGTCTTATCTGTAATGCTTCTCTTGCTTTGCCCCCTAAAGGAAATCTCGAAAGACACTTTGTGACACACCACACTAAATATAACAATGTTAAACCTTTTATAAGAGAGCTAAGGATAATGAAAGTCAACAACCCTAAATCGAATAGGATTCTGGAATCCTACCTTTTCCCTCCACACTTTTTTCTCACAATTGCTCGAGCTTGTTTTTGTTGCGACATTACCGACCTGTGACAAAACTGCAATCAATGACATAAAAGGGATGAAAACCTAGAGCACTCCTGAGCATGTCTCTCACTTGACCTTGCTTTTGTTGCAACATGATCTGTCATGAGATTGTAGGTGGCAATGACTCAGTTACAGCCTGTGCCAGTGATGTGAATATTTGTTAATCAGATTAAAACTTGACTTACCTAGGCACGCCACCACTTGCTGCACAAACTCGCTCAAATACAAAAATATGATAACTATCAAGAAGCATGAAAATATTACCATAACTTTATGAAAAATATTGGTCAAGGAGAAATGTTGGAGCCCCACCTTCACTGCCTGCACACCCGTATATCAGGAGTGAAAACCTCTTCATTAAACATGTACTTGGACACCATCTTCGCAACACATGAAATATTGGGAGAGGTAATATTTCTAAATGAAGACATGAATTATAACACATTGAGAATGTATAGCACTATAAATCATACTTTGTTACCTCTTACAATTACCAAACTAGGCATCCTAACCAAAAACATGCTGGTCAACCACACATGAACATTTTATACTGCTTCAGCTAGTCAACCACACATGAACATTTTATACTGCTTCACAGATTACTGTTGTTCTTTTCTTTGTTGGGGAAAATGAGTTACAATTAGTAATATTCAGTATGTTCCAACACTTTCTACAGATCATTACGAAATGAAACACTACAATTGAGAACAAAATGCTTGCTTCTGCTCTGCACACCTTGCAGTATAATGGAAGATTCAAGTAACAAAAATTTTGGTGGTGCTTAGATAAGCCAGTTTAGTATTAGGTGGTAAAGTGTTTTACAAAAGTTCGATATAAGTCACATGTGAACACTGTATGACAGGTTTTGAAATATGAACTCATACAGCTCTAAATGATTTTTATATCTGTGAACAACCAATAGCATCACCAACAGGGTAACGTATTTGGAAAAATCTTAGTAATGCATGACAATTTTAGGTGGCCCCCAAAAGGAGTGACTAACACCTGCAAAGCATTGCAATAGGAATGTATTACTGATTCCTGTCTTCCATGAACAGATGTGCATTGTGTATGGTATTGAGTGCAGCATCTAAGGATGCAGTGCTTGACCTCTGTTGCTTGCTGAAAATGTTTAAACATTTTAAACTCTTAAATGTATAATCCCTTTCTCAAGTTGCTTCGATAACAATCATCCTTCACCATACCAAGCGCATTACTGTGAATTTAGACATTGTAACTTTGCAGTATATATAACAAAGTTGGGCATGCTCAGCCAATTACATTTCCACAACAACATTATTATTTATGTTGGCTTATTTCTTACAGAAGGATAATTTGAAATAATCTCACGCATTCATCACATCACATCCTCATGGTTTTATCATGGGTGGGGTCTGGGGAAACCTATTACTATAACGGGCCGTATAAATTGTGGATTATCATTGGCGGGCCGCAAATGAAAATTGATTTTTCCTAAAATTCTACCTTAAAGACAAGCTCTCTTGACGTATTATCTTAACACTTTGAGAGCCAGCCTACGAATATATCATACCTAGATTTCGGCCTAAAACCAGCAGTTTTCAGTTGCCTTACCAACACCATAGCTCCTCCACCGATTGCGCTAGAAAGCTATTCAAGGGCTCAAACGGATTAACCAGTCTTCTAGTCTGCACTCGAAAAAAAAATTTTGGTTGGGGGTGGTGAATTTTTTGTGAGTGACGTCATAAGTGAAGTAGTTTTTGGGTCATTTTGGCTCATTTTACCTGGCCGAGAGCCCAACCGCTAGGCCAACGTATTTCACTGAAGTTTTCATTGGAAATTAGGCTCGAGTCTGAGTCTTTTAAGCCTTTGATCAACTTTCTGGCGTTTCTGGTTCAAAAGTTATGATCTTTAATGAACAAATTAATTAATTATCTAATTAGTCAAAAATTTTTCTTACTTTAGATCATAACTTCTGAACCCAAAACCCCACCAAGTCATCCAAAGTATCAAAAGACTTGGATTGTTGTGTAGTTTCCAATAAAAACTTTATCAAAATACTACCATCTAACGGTTGGCGTCCAGGGCCAGGTGAAGTGGGCCAAGGTGGCCTAAAACCCCTCCATTTATGATATCACTCACAAAAAATCCACATTCCCCAAGCAAAAAAAATTTTTTCAAGAACAGACTAGAAGACTAGCTGCATCTTTTGAGCTTTTGACCAGGTCTGTAGCACTTACCGGACCAGAGAAATTCCCACGCAAAGCCACATGCAATCCGGTTGTTTTGGGGCAAGAATCCCGATTTCGGCCGGATGAAAAAGTGTTAATTGGCCTACCTGCTTATCATGGAGATTCGTTCTGATACGATTTTTTACTCTAAATTGGGTAACGAAAATTCTGATGTAGGCCATATCAAATGTTCATGCAGGCTGCATTTGGCCTGAGGGCCGCAGGTTTCCACCCCTGGTTTATGTGGATGAGTGTCTTTTAACAATGTTCAAGCATGGTTGATTTCAGCATGGAATCAAGTATGGCAGATGAGTGAATGACCTTTCACAACTATTACCTTTAACACTTTGAGAGCCGGCGTATGATATAGTTGTATGCCAATTTCAGCCTAAAATACAGCAATTTTCGGTTGCTTTACCAACGCCCTAGCTCCTCCGCCGATTGCGCTAGAGAGCTGTTTAATGGCTCAAATGGATCGGCCAGTCTTATAGATTGCACTTGAAATTTTTGGTTGGGAGGTGCGGATTTTTTGTGAGTGACATCACAAGTGAAGTAGTTTTTGGGTCATTTTGGCTCATGTTGCCTGGCCTAGGGCCCAACCGCTAGACCAAACTGTTTCGCTGAAGTCTTCATTGGAAACTAGACCTCGAGTCTAAGTCTTTCAAGCCTTTAATCGATTTTCTAGCGTTTCTGGTTCAAAAGTTATGATCTAAAATAAACAAATTAATTGATTAGCTAATTAGTCAAATATTTTTACTAGTTTAGATCATAACTTTTGAACCCGAAACCCCAGCAGGTCATCCAAAGTATCAAAAGACTCGCATTGTAGCCTAGTTTCCAGTAAAAACTTCAGCGAAATACTACCCGAAATAGAGGGCCAGGTAAGTGGGCCAAGGTGGCCTAAAAGTCCTCCACTTATGACGTCACTGACAAAAAATCCACATACCCCAAGCAAAATTTTTTTCGAGTACAGTCTAGAAGACTTGCCGCGGCTTTTGACACTTCGACCAGGTCCGTAACCTGTACAGGAGCGGAGATATTCCCGTGCAAAGCCACATGCGTTTAGGCGTTATTTTTCTGAAAATCCTCAAAACCATCTGGGTGTCAAAGTGTTAGCTTGTTTTCATCTTCAGCATTGGGTGGATTTTCTTTTTCAAAGGTATAAATTCTCCATATTGGGCAAGTCTTTACAACTCTATAACTTACCGAGCTAGAGAGCTGTTCAAACCCTCAAAAGGTTTAGTGAGTCTTCTAGCTTGCATTGAAAATTAGTTGAAAACTTCTTGATTTCATGTTTTTTGTGGGTGATGCCATAAGTAGGGTAGGCCAAAAAGAACGTAATATTGGCAAAATTACCAAACATTGGTAATTTCATGGCCTTTTGGCCATAATTTTTAAACCAAAAATGCTAGAAAGACAAAGGCTCAAAAGACCCAGATTATATCCTAGTTTCCAACAAAAACTTGAGTTAACAAATTGGCTCTTGCAATTGGGGCCAAGGACCTGATGATCTTGGCCAAAAATGTCAAAACCTATCCCACTTATGACATCACCCACAAACCTAAAATCCAAATCTTTCCAATTTTTTTCAATGCAAACTAGAAGAATTGTTGCATCTTATGAGGGTTTGAACAGTTCTCTAGCTCAATCACCTGGCAAGTTATGGAGTTGTAAAGGCTTGCCCAATGTGGGGAATTTATACCTTGGAAAAGGAAAATCCACCAATGGCAATTTATGGAGTTACAAAGTGGCGTGGAATGTGGACTTAACATGGGCTTTCAAAGTACGAATGTTTCATACACCAGCACCAAAGGTGTTAAAAAGCAATGATTGTTAAACTGACTTGACTTTATATATAGTTTATTTTTTACATTTTGAAAACATAAGATATCGCTTACTTTCACTACACATTATTAAAAGCTCTAGATTCGTGCAAGTAATCAGCTGACTGGGCTGACAGAGTTAAATCGATCAGCATAATTTTTAGCAGTAAATTAATTTAACATAATACTATGCATCCTCAGTCTTGAAATGATATTCAAATAGAAGATAGTGATACACTGAACTCATAAGCATTGCTTGCAAATTGCAGAACTGAGGATACATGAGTTACACAAAGTCGATTTCCTATTAAAAAGTTTGCTGATAGGTTGGTTAACTGTGCCACCTTTGTGGAGACTAGTTACTTGCAAACAGATATGCACAAGTCTGCATTATCATTGCAAAGTCATGAAAACTGAGCTCAGTGGGCTGATTCCTCTAGAGCAGTGGTTTCCAACCTTTTCGCTGAAGGGAGGCAAATCTAGATTTACAACTCTTTATAGAGCTGCACTAAAAATTTTTCATAGTAAATTGACACATTTTGTTTTATTGCAGAACAAAGTCTGTTACACAAAATATTAGACGTCTCATTGAAGACCGCTGAGAGCCACGCAAAGGGTGCTTGGGGCCGCATGCAGTCCTCAGAACCACAGGTTCAGTACCACTGCTCTAGAGCTTACAGCAAACTTACTGAACTTTTGTTAGACAATGTCTGTATCAACATATTTATATTGAAACAAGATTTCAAGTTAAACACAACAATGGTTATATATAGCAACATGCGTAATAGGTACCATTATTGGTAAAACATAAAACAAAAAATTGCCATAACCGCTTAAGTCAAACCATTACGATTTGCAAAAGACATTGTTCAGTCATGTTTCTCTGTTCATTGCAAAGTTTGTAGTATGTACTCAATTGATTGCAAAGTTTGTAGTATGTACTCAACTGATTTCACAGTTCTAACATGGAGGCACCTTCCTGTAGACACAGGACTGAAGTTAAACTGACTAACATTTTTAAAATTTTAGAACCAATGTAGTGAAGATGAATAACTACAAAAGACCTAGATTTGTTGCAAGATTTTTGTTTGGAATATGTTAATGCTTCATGACCACGCTTCACCTAATAATACCAGCTTGTACTAAGTACATGTTAAAAGCTTTTTAACATGCTTTTTTGCCTCCTGATTATGAAATACTAATTAATTTTTAGCTCCCTTCACTCATATAAATGAAACGCCCCAAAAACTCATTCCTAAGCTGAAAACACCAAACACAAAATGTGCATTACACTGACGTTTGGACCTGTCCATATAAAATCTGTTTTGCAGAAGGAAAAAACTTAAATGCCAAGAAGATTGTGATGTGTAAAAAAGTTTTGAAAAAACCTCACACATTAATACACCTGCATCCAGGGTACGTGTTTATATCATACTTCGAAATCATGCATTCAGCGCTAATTTCATGCCACTTTGCAACTCCGTAACTCGCCAGTCGATTGTGTCAAAGAGCTGTTCAAACTCTCAAAAGACTCAAGTCATCAAGTCTGCAATGAAAAACATTTTTTTGGCTTTGAGTTTCAAATTTTTTGTGAGTGACGTCATAAGTAAGATAGGTTTTTGGCTATTTTTGGCTCATGCTAGGCTGGTGTTTCTTTTCGTTGTAATACTCCAGCTTATGCTTACCCTCTTTTCAAAACACAAACTATCTGTCAAAGAATTGCTATATGCTGAAGTTTCTGATACACCAGTGCGTTTATTGCAATCCGCAAGCAATATCCCCACATCACATATTTAAGCTTGTTTGGAACTTTTGCTGAAACCTATAAGTGGTCAATATTGCAGTGTAAGTCCAAACGAATTTTGCAAAGACAGCAGACACTACATTAAAGATATAATTTCCTGGCAAAAACAAACAAAGAAAGCTTTGAAAAAGGTACAACCAAGTCAACGTTGCATATTATAGCAGCTGATATTAAAGCTCTTTGCCCAAGCTTACAGAGACATTTGGTCATTGAAACAATTGAAGATGTCTTGAAAAAACATTCATATTATAACAGAATTGTGTGACAAATTATTGCTGAATTGAACAAAGTTTATCTGGAAAAAGTTATTACACCATATGGAAGCTGTTTATACAAGCAAAGAGGTGGCATTATTACCATGGACAACCATTCAGCCACATTGGCTAATATTACCGTACAGTATATCTTACAACCAATAGCTGATATTTTAGAACAAACTGAACTGTTTTGTAGATTCATCAATGACATTGTTTGGGGTTTAAATGCGTACCCCAGAGACTTACTGCCCGCACATGGCTTACTATTTTTCTCTACCATTGTTAGTCATTTCACCAAGAGTTAGTTTTTAGTTG
>JGI24158J21664_10012980_pt1 | contig 11015 bp, 4 predicted proteins | sample Ectturendosymbi3_FD_21664 | JGI IMG/M metagenome (IMG submission 21664)
CTTGTTGAAGCGTCAAGCTGCTTAAATTGCCAAGTGTGACGTTTGTGGCACAAACAGTCACAATTGGTGAGCAAAAGGTCTGCCCGGAGTCGGAGTCTTTAAAATTTTCTTTGACTCCGACTCCGACTCCTCAGGTTGAAAATCCTTTCGACTCCGACTCCTCGACTCCGACTCCACAGCCCTGTTATTTACTCAAGTTGTAAGGCGTATTTGCAGAAAACGCATAAGTGTTCGTCGAAAGCTAACGTAGCATCATTCATTGGAAATGAAACGTGATCCACACTTTCGGCAGCTGCCTCAGTGAATAGCAAGCCGCAGGAAGAGACATTGCAACAAGTGAAGATGTTCCAAAAACTTTAGTTGACGTAGGAAGGTGTTCTTTCAACAAAGTCGTTTGGGAGAAATGCAAATTAAGTCAGAAGAAAAAATCATTTACCAACACCGCCTGGCGTGCTGAAGTCATACGCAACTTGAAAGTCCAAAATGCAGTATGTTCTTTTGCTATCAAGCATCATATTAAGTCATCGACGTCCAAAGATGTGCCTGCTTTCAAGTGCGAAGGGTATTGCACTTTTTCAACTTGCAAAGTGTTTTTTTACGTTTGCAATAAATGATGACCTTCAAGGCTATGTACGGTTCCAAGGTAATCTGTTTCAGTTATGTGAGGTTTTATGAGAATCTGTTTCTATTTGGAAATAAGATTATGTGTCTGAACTCGTTTTATTACTTGAAATTTTAAATAATTAACATTTAGGTTATTTACTTTATACACCCGTGTTTAAAAGTGATCGGCTATAAACGAAGAAACGGCTAGAAATAATTTGCCTGTAACTAATAATACCTTTCACAGGAAATAGATGTAAAATCTGTTTCTAGTAACGTTCAGATTCTGCGATTGATGCGTCAGCATCATAATGCGGTCCTCGGGTTGCTTTAAAAGTCCTCATTTGGCCTTCGGAGCAATTTCAGTTTGCGACGCCTGTCCTAAACTTTGTTATCCTGAATCTCGGTTTGTTTTTGAGTCTTGTAATAATAAAGCAGCAAATAATATCTCGTTTTTTTTCTCAATATGATAGGCAACATTGAACATCGCATGGATGTGTTGTCTGGACGGCAAATTCAAGGTGATGAGAGGAAGGCTCTGCGTAACGCGCTTGCAAGCAAATTGCCTAGAGAGCAATATATAGAAAATATTTCAACTCTCCCATCTGAAGTGCTAGCTAGTGGCTGTTGTGACGCTTGTCCCAACAAAAATGTCCTCAAGCAAGTGCGCCATGAAGCTAGAGAGATCGAAACCCCATCAAAAGACGAATGGGCAGCGCTCTTCGCCATCCGAAAGGAACAGCAAGGCACAAGTGGACACTGTGTGAAAGGGTTTTTGCAAATTACCACCATGCATCCAAAGGGAATCATTTTGTTTAGCGAGAAATTGGTGCGCATTTACCACAATGTTGCAAAACATGACATTGTGTACATCGATGCCACAGGCAGTATACTCCTTGGTGATAAGCACTGCTATGCGTACAAAATCGTCATCCGTCACCCACATCCCGGAAACCCTCCTTTAGCCGTGGCAATGTATTTTGCTGTAAGCCATAATATTCCATCTGTTTCATATTTCATTAGCTCCTTTTGCCACGCGGAAAGCGTATTTTACAAAAGCAACAGAACGATACCCAAGNTGGTGATGTGTGATGACAGCTTAGCACTTATTCAATCAATTGTTCTGTCATTCTTCAAAGAGGCATTACAAGTAGGCTATANTTGAATCGATGCTTTGCTGTAGCTTTGGAAAACTTCAAATCAAGTATAAATGGCCTTCCTTTTCTTCACATGTGCGCTAGCCACTTCATAAAAAATGCCAGAAGTTTTGTGAAGCAAAGGCGGCTGTCAAATTTATCTTACTATTTAATAAAACTACATTGTGCGAATTGGCATAGAAAAACTAATGCAAAAGTAACGAAGTTCACTTACCTTTTTCAAATGTTTGCAACGATAACGACACTGTTTTTTTCATTATATTTTACCAATTTTACAATTTTTCACAGTTTCAAAGCTCATTTTAGGTTTGACATGTACCTCATCGGTACTATGGTGTAATGCGAAACTTGAAAGAATTCGGGAAAATAGTTTTTCACGTTACTGTTCTCTATGTACCACCACGTATGAAAATCACGCAACGCAGAGTTTTGAAATTTTGCAAGAGATCATTGAACAAATGCCATGTGTTAATGAGATCTGAAAGGAAATGGCGAGTTAATTTCTAAACCTCGTGAGTTTTACTTCACAAATTACCAGGAACTAACGTTCAAAAGCAAACTCTTGGCAAAACAGTGACTGGAAACTTGTACATACATGGAAGCACCAAGTGATCTTCCGGCTTCAAGACAGGTTTTAGCGCATCAGTGCTCATAAAACAAGGTCAACGTTTCGGTATCGTGTGTCAAACTGAGATGAGTGCAACTCGCAATTCTCTTTGCAGCTTTAATCTGCATGAATATACGAACACGAAGATGTAAAAATGTTTGTTGAACGATGGTCGGACAGTTGTCTAATTTGCGTTTGAATCAAGGCGCTATTTTGTGCGATATAAGACAAGTTTTCGCATATCAGTGCTGATAAAACAAGGTCAACGTTTCGGTATCATGTGTCAAATGAGATGAGTTCAACCCGCAATTCTTTTGCAGCTTTAATCTGCATGAATATACGAACACATAGAATCCGTAGATGTAAAAATGTTTGTTGAACGATGGCCAGAAAGTTGTCTAATTTGCATTTGAATCAAGGCGTTATTTTTGCGATTTAAGATAAGTTTTCGCATATCAGCGCTGATAAAACAAGGTAAACGTTTCGGTGTCCTTTTGGAAGTGAGATGAGTGCTAAACGCGATTCTTTTGCATCATTAATCTGCATGAATATACGAACACATAGATATCAAAATGTTTGTTGAACGATGGCCAGAAAGTTGTCTAATTTGCGTTTGAACCAAGGCGCTGTTTTTGCGATTTAAGACAAGTTTTCGCATATCAGTGCTGATAAAACAAGGTCAACGTTTCGGTGTCGTGTGTCAAACTGAGATGAGTTCAACCCGCAATTCTTTTGCAGCTTTAATCTGCATAAACATACAAACACATAGGTAAAAAAATGTGTGTTGAACGATTGTCGGACAGTTGTCTAATTTGCGTTTGAAGCTACACTGTTTGGCCGAAAATTATTTGCTGTTGTAGCCTTTTTTGGAAATGTTTTGTGGTGCTTTTCACCAAAAAGACCTTAACTTTCATACCTTGATGGTTTTCTTTGGAGAAAATCTGCTGTGAAGTTGTAGTTTCCACCAAAACATTTTTACCGAAGCTCGCGTCCACCAGAAAAGTGCGGCTAGGAAAAGTGCGGCTTGCTTTACTTTGGTTCATCTATCTTGGGCCAGTAGTGTGATTCAGATTTCAAGAGAAAAAAATGACAGCCCTGAAGCCTGAAGGTAGCTTTATCGAAAACTGTGAGGATCTTGCGTCTTGACCCAAACATCAGCCATCTTTCAACAGCTCAGTGAGGTTTTCAAATCACAAAAGGTCCAGAGAAGTTAGATTTGGAGTATGAATTTCCACAGATGTAGCAGACAGGACATTTTCAAATTCAAATTGTTATTTACAACATAAATTATCCAGTGGAGAGGTGATGCAAAGGAAATGGTTTGTGTACTCAGCTGGAAAAAAACTGGACATTTTGCTTTTGTTGTAGGTCTAAGCTTTTTTTCAATGTTTATGAATGCCGTGCCATCCATTGATTTTTCTGACTGGTCCAATGCTAATGTGCGCTTAGCTGAGCATTTATGAATTTCATCCATCACACTGTTCCTGTTTCTCATTATATTAGGTGGCTACATGTTTCTACTTCATCAATCAACCATGTGCATTATTTATTGTGTTTGATACATTGTTGGCAGTGGCTACAGAACCGCCTGTGGATCTTCAAATTTGAAACCTTATTCGACCACATCCTGTAACATAACAGTAACACACAGACACAAGGAGGGCGTCGTTGGCTTGGTAGAAACATGGATAGTAAATGCAAAAGGTAAACCTAAAACCGAACCGTAGCCCTACGATAACTTAACGCTAACTCCTAAATCAAAGTTTGCAAAGTTTTGAAAAAAGTAAAGAAAAATTGATCTCACAAATTGAAATGTGCAGCCAGTCACTACTATATTATAGACGTAAGGCGCCAAGGTGAGAGGTGAACTGAAAAAGAGTGACACGCCAGACCTGAAACACATTGGCTACGCTACCACTATCAGGACGCCGCCAACTGAGTGGCAAACTGACTGGTTTATTTGAACCGTGTCATGCGAGGCAATGCAGTGCAATAAGTTTTGAAATAAGAAGATGATAGATCCATGGGTGATTCTGTAGCCACTTCCTACATTGTTTCTACATCTGTGATGTGGTAGTTGTAAAATCTTGTACATTACATTCCTAATTGTAATTCGTAAAGAACAGTTTGCATTGATATCGAAGTCCATGCATTAGGAATACCTATAAAATTAACCTTTTGGGAAAATTTGGGCAGATGCATGGATACTGTAGTTGATCATTATGAGCTCAGATGTTACCTTCATAGAAGAATGCGTCTGCTGAAAATAGACATTCTCAAATAGAGTGTTTTTTTTGTGGAACTAAAACTGTTATTTTAGTGCATGTTATATGTTGCATGTGCTTGCGAAATTCTGAGTTTCAATGTGCACGTGGTTTTCCTGGTCTGTCGAATTTATGTTGCAGATAATAGTTATTCCACACATTTGTTATAATAGTATGAATATAAAATGTTTACTGAGTATCAAACAAGAATGAAAAGAACTTTTGTTCCACCATCAGCAAACATCGAATATTATGATAATGGCCAGCAAAAAGACAAAGTGAGATTGATGAGGAAAAGCTTTAACTTCCAAGCAAGTCGTGGTCATCCTTACTTTCCCACCAAAACAGAATTTGGAAATCATTCCCATGATGCAGAAAAACTACCAGGATCCAGTAACTTGTTGCAGGATCCACATTTTAACATTCGAAGGGCTGATTATTCTGAAACCAAAGCTTATGCACAAAGAAACTTTGGGACCTTTCAAAAACATTCAAAGCATATGCAATCTAGGAGACAGAGTTGGTCTTATGATGTGGAAGATGAATATGGTGGTGGTGAATGTGAAGATACGTATGGTGGATTTGCTGATGATTATACACAAAGTGAAGATTTCGTCGATGATTGGAATTATCAAAAAAAGCAAAATCGTTTTTACTTGAAACAACACACAGAAAGTGGAGATCGTTATGGTAACTACCAAGATGAAGATCATCATGCCAACTGGAATTACAAAACTAAGCAAAACGAGTTAAATCCCATGAGGTATGATAATGGAAGGAATTCCATGAAATATGATCATGGAAAGGATGAATACTCTGAGTGGGATTACCAGGTGGAGGCAAATCAATATTCAAATGACTTTCAACCACCTGCTCGAAAGAGTAGCAATAAAGCAAACTATGATGAACAATGTTATCAGTACGCAGTTGATCCAAATAGTGATGGTGGGAGCAAAAAAGTCCATTGGCCTGTGAAAGCAAGGCAAATAAGCACACGTTACAGAACTGTAAAAACTAACACTCACAAAGCTAATTGGCAACAAACAGCATGGCAAATGGATAACACTGAAGTCAGAACTACTACTGAAGAAGTTCATTGGCCACAGACTTCATGGGAAATGGATAATAGCGAGGTCAAACCAACCGCTGATGAAGTTTATTGGCCTCATACTGCATGGGAAACAGATAACAGGAGGAAGGTCAAAGCTAATACTGAAAAAGTTCATTGGCCTCACACTGCATGGGAAGTAGATAACAAAAAGGACAAAGCTAATACTGGCAAAGTTCATTGGCCTCACACTGCATGGGAAAGAGATACCAGTAAGGAAAAAGCTAATACTGACAAAGTTCATTGGCCTCACACTGCATGGGAAAGAGATACCAGTAAGGACAAAGCTAATACTGACACAGTTCACTGGCCTCACACTGCGTGGGAAGTGGATAACAGTAAGGAAAAACATGATGCTAGCAACAATGCTGTAAAAAAATACGTATCTGTTACACACAGCCACCCAACCCAGCATCTTTCAGATGAATATTTTGCTGATGTTTTTGAATTTAACAGTGCTTCTAGATCTCTGTATGAGTTTTTAAAACCTAAAGTTTCTACTCAAGTTATTCAAGCTGCTTTATCAATGCAAAAGTGTAAGGAGATCTATGACATTGTCCACAAGATCACCAGTGCATTGCAAAATGTTGCTGTAAAACTAGCTTTTGAAAATGATTTTGTTACAGCAAAGCCAAATGAAACAGCTGGTGAAACAGATGCAAATACTGGTTTTGTATCAGATGGTAAAGAGAAAGGTGTGAGCGAAAGTGAAAATATTCTATGTAAGTATACTTGATCATAAATGCTATGATATTTCAGAAGTACCACTATAAAAAAGGTATGTATCAATATAATTTCTGTTAACAGGTTCATATCCAGAACCTTTAGAATCAAAGTCATTGCCCAAACAAGTAATTTGTGGTGTCATTGCTTGTGACCAACTTGGTATGAAACTCTTTCATGGACTCACAATGGACTGTTGCCTAGTTGTTATTTGCAAGGTAAGGGTAGCTTGCATTGTTAATTTAATTCAATTTCTGTATACATGNATACACAACAGGTTTTGTAGTAACCCATAACATTGGTTTATTATGTTGTTTTTATATCAGCAAGGCTAGCATTGTGTGGATTTGCAGTATTTGCTATCTTTGTTAATTTTTTTATTTTTCTTCATAGCTACATGTGATGTGATGCATGTTAATTGGAAGACTAGTTTGGAAGGCAATGTCACCATTGAAGATTAAGAAAAGTCTGGTTTACTTTTTCATAGGTTATGAATGCATGGATTTAGCAAGGGTTGTAGTGCAATCATGCCTTGATGTAACCATAAAATGTCAAATACTTTACTTTTATGGATTGGCTGCATCAACCTTGTAAATAGTTGTAAACCTGTGAAGTCCCATTGTTCAATCTGTACTTTAACAACATAATAGAAGTTTTGTGGTCAGCAAGCAGGATTAGCTTTTAACAATCAACTGCAGCAAACCACAATGCTCTTGTGTCTTAGAAAATTAACTATTTTGTCACAATCTGTATTTATGGAATGTGGTTAGATTCACTAATAATTAATTTTGATTGAAAAGAAGTTTTCTCTGGTAAGCAATCCGTGGAATGGCTGAATCCATAAATATAAAACTTTATTTTAATGAATGTTTCACCTTATTCCTAAGTCATCATCAGGCACATTTAAAATAAAACACAACAGTGAAACAGTAAAGTAAGGATACAGTTTGAAAACATTCATGCTGCATTATGTCATAGAGACCATTATGTAATAAATAGCAGCAAAGGAATAGATGAACCATCGATGTTGAGATCTGGTTGGTGTTCCTGATTTAAAAGATACTCGAGTAGAAGTTTCTTTTGACCGGAGATTCTTCCCAATATTTCTGGTTGCTTGAAGATAAAGGTGGTCGGCTGACAAATGTTTACATTCTTCAGACTCAGAGCATTGATCAAATTTGTGTTCTTTGATTTAGGTTGATAAATTTTGATGAGACTGTCTGGTGTAATTTGACCGATAGGTGTAATTTGACTGGTTTGTAAACTGCATTTAAACGATGAAGATGATTAATTCTGTTTGTCTTTATATGGAAAATATTTTTTCAAATTTTTGCTTTCATGTGTCAAATGAAACTTAAATGGAATGATGGCGCAGCAGTGTACAGGTCTTCACATTTCTCGACAAACTTTGTAGGAAATAACACATGCTGATGATGTTTGTTATTGACAAATTTTTTGTGAAAAAATGAATGGGTGCTTATATTTTTTGTTTATTTCAAGATATAGCGATCCAGGTACGCTTTGGGATATCAGTTTTTTGTCAGCATACTTTTGATTTTCACAAATTCACAGTGTATGGCAGTATATTGCTGGCAATTTTATAAGCCTGGTCAAGTAATCCCAACAAGAATTCTGTTTTGGTTTTGCTAGTGAAAAGTTGGGAAAAAGTATACTTTTTAATAAAAAAAAACGAAACCCATAAAAAAAACGAAACCCATAAAAAAACGAAACCCATAAAAAAAACAAAACCCATAAAAAAACAAAACCCATTAAAAAACAAAACCCATAAAAAACAAAACGCAACACTTGAAATTTTTTTTCATTGCAAACTAGAAGACTCATTGAATCTTTTGTGGGTTTGCACAGCTCTCTGGCACAATCAACTAGTGAGTTATGGGGTTGCATAGTGGCATGAAAATAGCGAATCATCGTGGGATTTCAAAGTATGATATATTCATTTATTTCATGAAAGATTACTTACAGATATGAAAGATTTTTCTTATTCACATTGGTCAAACAATGTGTTTGAAGCACTAACAATGAAATGATGAAAATACAGAAAAAACGTTTTGCAGGCATGTTCTCTATGCATTCATCTTGGAGCTACTGCATCTATGAATTGTGAAAGCTAAAAGTAGTTTTTGATATTTATTTCTACTGCTGCTGGTAACCTGAAACACACCTTGTTTGAAACACGAGCAACCAAAAATGAAAAGGCAGAGAAAACAATTATGTGCACACATCTTGTACATTTATTTTGGAAGCTAAAGCGCAAAGTTGTTGCTAAAATAGCTTGTTTTTGATGTTTTTCTCTATTGATGCTTGTAACCTAAAACAAGCTATGTCTCAAGCACTAATAATCATTGAAAAAGTGGAGGAAGCATTTTTATGTGCACAATATTCAACTGTCCTGCAACATGGTCACTATGCTATGCTTTCTCTAGATCTTGATTTAGTTATTCACCATTTCACACGTAAGCTTTTGCATGTAATTTACAGTACTGAAGATGTGTAAAATAAGCAAAACCAATTTCCTAACAAAACAAATTTGCCGAATTGATTTGGCTGCGTCATCTTTGTGGAGACATATTGTGAAGTAAAATTAATTGTGGGATACAGTTGTACATTCAGAATTCATAGCATTATTTTATACTCTTTGTCTGCTTTGTACCTTAGATTTGTACCACACTAATCAAATTAACAGGCATAATTTTCTTTTTGCAAAGGGCTTTTTATGGTAATTGACATGTTGATTTTCAGCAAAGACCTACTCAAACCCTGTTGACAAGAGTGCATGAGTTACTGGAGGACCAATTTCTAAATGATATCAATTCAACCAAGTGCAAAGTTGTGATTGATGCTGTAAATGAAGAAATTGTCTTGAGTAAAGACCTCTTTGAAGGATTTTCACTGGTGATAAGGTTATTATTTTAATGTGTTTTTACTAGGAGAAACTGGTTGGGATACAGTGTTCCATTTTAATCTGATAAAATAATGCTGGTTGATTGTTTTTTGCAAATAGCATAACGTGTTTTCAAAATACTTATAATATTGCTGCAGTGTTAAGCAACAGGTGACACATTGCCATCATTGCACTGCCAGTGTGCAGTCACTATTATGTTTATCTGTGCATGTGGTAAATCTATCCTCAGATTTTTAAATAAGTGTGTTACTGGCATGGCATTTTTCACTGTATATTGTACAGGTGAAAACTGCTTTCCTGAGTTGGAGGCCTTTGGTTTTGTGACCCATGCTGGCCATTTTAATCCTGCTAACAGCCAACAGGATCCTATTTGGATGTACCTTAGTCTGTAAACCTGTTTTTTTTGGTCAAGGAAGTCATTTCGGTCAGAATGTTTGAAAATATAGGCTAAAAACACTTTTTTTGTCGAGTAGTAACACAACTGTGAGATAAATGACTGAAATGTTTCAGTGACCAAAATGTCTCAGCTAAAAATGACTGAAATGTTTCAGTGAAAAGAAAAACAGCTGCAAGCAATAAAGTTACTCTGTCACATCAATTTTGGCTAGAATCATTGATATTACCCAGCTCTGCCAAACACAGTTCATTGTGATCAAAACATGCTATACAAACGAAATTGACGGGTATATGTTTTAGCAACAAGTTTCCACAGTGGTGACACAGCCAAATCTCACTGGACAGTGTTTAACTAGGAAATCAATTTCATGTCATTTATGCATCTTCAGTCCTGTAAATTGCAAGCAAAAGCTTACAAGTGAAATGATAAAGAACTAAAGCAAGAATACCTAGAGAAAGTATGCAAATTGTAGTTGCGTAGTGCTACAATCTGAAGTAACAATGAAAGAAACAATTTGCACATCACTCATAGAAATATGCTGAATGCGCTCAAAAGTTCATATGATTATAGTTATAAAATGACTTCTCACTGTTGCAACCCAATTTATTGCAAAAACGAACTTATTCAGGTACAGATGAATAAACGTAGCATTCACCAATCATCATTTAGTCAATACTTAATAGTATTTACTTGGTAAATATTACTAGTCAGCAACAGTCACACACATATTCATGCACGTTTTACATGAAAACACAATCCGATTGATTATACAAAACACATTGTAACATTTCATCCATCATGCAAAGATTGTGTGTGTCATAAAATACTAAGTGTAGAAGAAATAAAAGTGTCCAATCTTGCTTACAAGATCACTTACCATAAATTAGAAACATTGCCTACATTCACCTAAATAAAAACATTGCTTGCATTCAAGCTTTTCACACATAATAACACACTGAAAAACATGATGCATGTTTTGGTGCATTCTTGCTTCTCATAAAAAATTGATAGGGCAAGCTCAACTAAAGCTTAAGCTTCTTTCAAAGCATTTTCTAAATTTTTTTTATAGATCTAATATGGTGTTTAGATTCTTCACCCCAACATACGTAGATATATCATTTTCACCAGAGAACAACTACAGGGTGACTCAAAAAGATGCGTACCCATATTTTGTTCGATAAAAAACCCATTTTTTAACGAATGTCTTTTCTGTTGCAGGACGTGATAGGTGAA
>JGI24158J21664_10012981_pt1 | contig 11015 bp, 7 predicted proteins | sample Ectturendosymbi3_FD_21664 | JGI IMG/M metagenome (IMG submission 21664)
GGGGAGACTTACATGTTGCACCGTTGCAGAGGTCTGGGGGAGACTTACATGTTTCACCGTTGCAGAGGCCTGGGGGAGACTTACATGTTTCACCGTTGCAGAGGCCTGGGGAAACTTATATGTTGCACCGTTGCAGAGGCCTGGGGAGACTTACGTGTTGATGTCGACTTCGAAACGGTCGTAGAGCGAAACGATCCTGGGGTGGTTGACGCGCCGATGGATCTCGGCTTCGCGATTTGCGTGCCGCGCATAGTCCAGCTTCTTCTGCTCGTGCCATTCACGGTTGAGATGGTGGATTTTAACAGCCACGTATCTTTGCGCGTCCATATCGAAGCCCTGACGAAGAACCAAGAGATAATCTCGGATTGAGGAACCATTCCCCACATTCAGGCGCGTTGTTTGCTCCACTGCGGCGATATCAAACAATTTGAACGACGCGATCCTTTCACATCGCAACACAAGAAGACAACGATGTAGTGTCTACGATACGCAAATCACGTTATATGATCACCTAGAAAGCATAAGATTCAAAACAGCAAGAATTTAATGCACTGACTCACTTTATAGACTTCGCTGAACCCCCCCTTGCCGAGCAGGGAGAGGAGGAGATACCGATCGTTCAAGACCGGGTGGTCTTTGAAACTGCAAAAGAAAAGTTTGGATTTATCGGAAATGAAGCAGAACGCCAATCGACGCGCTCCACACACAGTCGACCGACACGTTGGAGTTCGTCATGCCGGTAGCTGTAAAATGGACGGGGGTCTCCTGAAGCCCCAACCGAGTTGCGATTAATGAAAAAACAGGAGTTGCGGACATACGATGTCGTCCGTCGATGAGCAAATGTTTGTCAGATGCCAAACGTTAACTGATGCCTGGAATCTTATTTTCACTTCGCGCCGAGACGTAGAACATATTTTAAACTTACGCACTGCAACAAATGTCCTTATGACGTCATACTCACACAACAACTGGAAAGGCAGGTTCACCGGTTGTGAGTGCGTCACAATAGAATTGATCGAAGGCAAACACGTGATGAGCTATGACGCAACACATTCGGCAAAATCGCAGCAGAGACGTTTACAGCAACCAGATAGTTTGATTGGTTCTAGGAAACGGAGTGAAATTCAAATTGATCAATATTCTTCAGAGTCGATATAAACCAAAACAAGTTTCACAGACGAACCGCCTCGTGATAATTGTAATTTGCATCTGCTTTTTTTCTGTCATAGACCGAAACGTTTTCGAAATGACTGAAAAACATTAAGTCATTTCTGTCAGGATGTCTGAAACTATAGACTAATGGACACTGTGGTGAGTTTTGACACAACTGTCAGACAAATGACCGAAATGTCTTAGTGAAAAAAAAAACAGATTTGCATTCGTATATAACTTATCATGGACTCAAGGTGTCCAGTGCACAGTTCATGCTTTAATTTCTTTCCGTTCATTTCCAATCCTCTAAACCTCTAATGCCCAAGGACATACGCGGGAAAAGTTTCTTTTTCTGCGAAGGGTCACACATTGTTCCCGAACTCACAACCTTCCACACCCTGGCTTAATATAAACAAATCCGAGCTCTCCGCTCTTTTGACTTACAAATGAAGCCGTGTTATGAAAGTTGTTGTGCGGAGTTGCCCGATGACGTCACATGGTAAACTACACACTTTCGTGTAACGCACAGAACACAGTGGCTAACACAGCAACACAACACAGTGGCTAGCACAGCAATACAACACAGTGGCTAGCACAGCAACACAACACAGTGGCTAGCACAGCAACACAACACCAACTCATTGAAATCTTTTTCACAACGGCGTGACATTGTTTATTGGCAAAGCTTTAAGGCGTAGGTTGGGTCATAATTTCAACATTGTCCGGATTCTCAAAACGAGCAAGCAGCTCACACGCAACATCCGCGAGCAACTCAAGCGTGACTTGGACAGGACATGAGAGCACTCCCCCCCGAACAAAGGTACGCTTCGCAACACGACTAACCATGAATTGTCTTCGTTCGATATTCGTTTAAGTTCCCGGATGTGGAGACTGCGTTCTCGTTCCAGACGCTCGAGTTCGAACTGCAGGTCGCACTCGTCACGCTTGACCGCGGTCATCCGCTGACGTAATACCTCGTCCCTCTCATGGTAGCCTTGCATTGTGAGCGCCTCCTTGCTCTCCTGCATACAGGTCACACGGGTTCAGACCTGCTTTTTTTCGCTAAGACATTTCGGCCATTTTTTGCTGCGACATTTGTCATTTTTCTCGCAGTTGTGTCAAAACTCGCCGTAACAGTGTTCGCTAGCATTTATTTTCAAACATTCTGACCGAAATGACTTAATTTCTTTCGGTCATTTCAAAAACATTTCGATATATGACCGAAAAAACAACAGAATCAGACACTTCTGTCGGGCACACGTGGAAGTTTTGAAACACGCTCTTGAAAGATGCGTTTCCAGCATTGAGGCACACACATGCTCACTGGTGTAGGTACAAAAGGATGGAACAGCTGCTTTCCAAGCACGGCCCATCAAAGGCGGTCACCCGGTTAAATACATGATGGCTTCTTATTTCATTAAATCGGGTTTGTACCACCACAAAGCAGCGTCTACGTGAACTGGCATTGAGAGCACACACACATTGTGAAATTGCTGCAACGCTCTTATCTGGATTGTTGACCTATCAGCAAAATATCTCATCAAGCCGCTGAAAGCTCCATCGGAAAAGAGCGGAGCTTTCTCGCGTCTCTTCAGATAAAGACGCTGCCTCCAAACAATAGAGTGAGAACCAACAACTGCGGACATTTCACACTTTTAAGCTTTTCTTGACATGATTTCACTGTTCGGCTGAATGTTGCATTCAGATAAGTTTCAACCAACACGGTGACGGTCACTGCCGGTGAATAACAGGATGGAACGAAACTTATTCTTTCCAACCAATGTGGAAGATTATATGGATCCATGCAGTGACAGTGGGTCCTGTAAGTTCTATGAAGCGCCCTGCATGACATCATCGCGAAGGAAAGATGTCAACAGTCGCGGCGCTTAACGTCAGTGTGACGTAACAAACGGGACCAAGAGGCCATTACCTTTGGCTTGGCAAAGTTCTCGTTGCTGTCGCTTGAATTGATCTTGCCCCGCACAGTGTTTGCAGATGGTTTGCGCTTGTTGAGGACTTTACGAGCCTTCTCGATGTCTTCTTTCTCCTTGTTGAGTCGATCTCTTTTCCTGAACAAGAACATCAAAAATCCTGAACAAGAACATCAAAAAAAGAAAGCAAAGACAAAGAACAAACCAAACAAAAATATCATCCTGTTGCTTTACGTCATCCCGTTGCTTGGCATACACTCTTGGGCGAATTCGGCATTGGGTGGTTTATGGGTGTAAGAAAAAGATGTTTTTCTAAAATTAAAGGTGCTTTCGAAAAGCAGTAACTCCTTCAAACTCGAGCACTGTCGTGAAACAATGCTTTATCAGCGATCGAGTCGTCCATTATCACATCCCCATCTCATCTTGGGGGAGGTCGCGGGGACAACAATCCTAGGAACTTAGTAACAACTGACTGTATCCAGCAACGCCTCACTGCACTGTTGGCTCCACACTGAGATGGGACCAAGCAAGGTCGGAGATGCAGTCACTCCACCTTGTCCTTGCTCGACCAATGGGCCGGGCCACCGTTATTAGATCAAGTGGTGGATGACAAGCGTTCCGGTTCTTATATACCCTGATTCATTGTTGTTTTATGTTTTTTTCAATTGTAAAGAACCTAAAACTGTAACCGGGATCTACAAACTTTCAACAAATACGTCACTATTGCTTCAGCGCGTACGTTCAAACCAGAACTCACAAGCTCAGCTCAGTGAACGCCCATCCGTTCGTCCACGTTTCGGAATAACCGGCGCCCAGTCTGGAAAACTGGCCCAGGCGGAGTCGGCCTTCCATCGCCTTCCTCCGGGCCTCAGCTTTCTCGCTCTTGGATTTCTCAATCAGCAGCTCTTTACAAACTTGAAGGCAGTGATCCAGCTGCGTCCTATACCGGGCTGCCAGGGAGGTCGCCTCCCTCAGTCGGAAATCGAGGTCGGTGTTTTTCTACAATGAAGGCAGGTGACGATGGCGTGACAAGAATGTTGCTAAAACGGATTTGAACCAGTGCGAAATTTACTTTTTAATTGACCGCAAGGATTGAGTAACCAAGAGAAACAAATATCGCACGTCGAGTTCCAGGCTCCCACTCGGGGTAGCAACAACGGGGTAGGGGACAAAATCACTGGAGAGTGAAAACTTCGCTGCTGTTTACATAAAAATAACTATTTATTGACCCCTGCCACACCACAGCAGTTAAACTGAACTGTAGGAGGCACACGCAGTCTTGGGAAGAGTTGAAACTACATCTGAAGTTGGTTTGTGGCACAACCCGCACCATGTTGAAAGGACCTGGACAATGTATGGGGAGCTCAATTTCATTTCAATGGCGTAAAATTCGTGTTTTGTGATAGCCTACTTGCGATAGATCTGTGTCGCACCTGAGGCCAGAGGGACGGTGGGCGGGATTAAGAATGATCGGATTTTGTTTAAAAAAGGTCGTATTTGTTGAATTTGTCGCACAAACTTGTAGTTTGATCTTAAAATTCCAAATCAAATACTAATTGTTCAAATAACAGCCCCGAGAAGTTTCGGCACGAGATGCTGGCAGCACCCTTGTATCGGACACAGTCTTTCGAGTCAGTTTTGACGTCTGGCACAATTTTCACTCGGTGAGAACAGGTCACTGACAGATAATCGCATTATCTCAACAGTAACCCACATAACAGTAAGTGAAAAAAACAGAAACGAGCAGCTACAATAAAATCTAAACTTTTGGCCGAACATAGCTTAGATGTCAGACAATCAACAGTTATGGCTATTTGGGATGAGGAACCTACAGGCAGTAACTCACCCTCGCCAGTTCGTCGAGTTTTTTAGACTTCTCAGTAACCTGCCCAGAACTTGCCAACTGAAGCCGAGCTACGTCATCCCCAGCCAAGTCGCTTTGCGTGCTTCTGCAAGGAATTGCTTGTTCAGTCAGAATCTCCGAGCAGAGCACATATTGCACAAATCATAGCAAACCGCATTTATACACATTAAGCTGCCAATAGTACAAATATGGTAAATAAAGGTTTCTGCACTGCTCTTTTCTCAGATTTATTGGAGCCATACATGAAGTTTCGGGCATCAGTTTGGGAGCCATAGATAAAGTTTTTGAACTCCTCAGATAAAGCAAGCGTAAAATCGAAGTCCTCGGTTTACAGGGAGCACTTGTTTATGAGAGAGATGCTGTAACTTCACTTTGACTGAAACGTGGTTGAATTTTCGAGCTGTTTGTTCGCAGTCTATTTTCATTTGAACAACTTTCCAAGTACAGAGTATTACAAAGAAGTGAAAGATGTAAAGCAAACCATAAACAAGCCATAAAGAAAGTTTTTGGCATTGTAACTGAAGTAATGAAACTGCTAAAAACATTTGACACTGGACGTTTCTCAAGTATTGTAAAAAAACTCAATCTTGAAAATGCAAAACTCCGCACACAACAGAAGGAAATAGATTTGGAAATTTACAATTTTTGACAACATTATCAAAAACTTCTTTTTGGCGAACACACTGAAAAGCAGCCCAAAAGCTCCAGCACCTGTTCTTAAACCAAGCTATTCAAGTTCAACTTTTCCAAACACTACAATTTACTAAATTTGTAAACTGATGGAACATCCATAGCGTGATTTAACTCAGGATGTGGTCAATGAAGCCTACCTTGAAAGTGACGCATGAAGCACACGTTGCTAAGGAAGAACAAACAAACTGACAGAATTGCAGAAAAATTCGAAAAACCCTGGGCTGCTCAAAACCTGTCTACTAGAAGAAGCTGATTCTCAAAAGTAGACTTTGGTTTCAAGCGGGTGTTGACGGAAGTTTATATTTGAACTTTTTTGCATTTACTCCAGTTTGCACAATATTATCTACCTCCTAAAGCACTGCAAAATATAATTATTTGAACTTATCAGTTTTAACCTCTTTGCTAATATGCGTTGCGATAGAAACTGCAGGCAATGCTTTGCTTGACAATCATATGACAGAAACTAAGGAAATCGACGGATAAAAAAATTATTTTAGCAGGATACTGCCAAATAGAATGCCGTGAAATAGAAAATAGTTTTCAAATGTTTCAAACTTCATTGTAATATTGTTTGATATGAAGAAATTGATCAGTAACCACACATTTCCTTAATGTTACCCACCCACACTCCACAGGCAAAGCTGGGTGGTGAGAGCCTGAATTTCAACACTTAAATAAGAGTGGTTGAATTTGTTTCGGATAATCCTGTCGCTGGATCCTCACTTTGGTGATTGACAGATTTTGGTTAAGCATTTCAGTCAAACAACACATGTAATACTCTCAAAATTAATGACGAAACAGCTACAAGTTCAGTCTTAAGTCAGGTCGTTTCAAAATTACGCTACTTGACGCAAGTGACGTCATTGCTGATAAACGAAAAACTAGATCTATGTCCAATTAATTAAAACACATTAACACACTGGAACAAAATCCAGTCCAGGTGTCTCAAACACGCGGCCCGCTGGCCACATGTGGTCCGCGATGCTTGCTGGGATTTTTCAAACAATTAACATTTCAGTTATTTAGTTGATTCACCAGTGTTTAAAAGTGCACGGCCAGCGAGTGAACAAGTTGCTTTTAAGCGAACGCAGGTAAGGCTAGAAATGATTTGCCTATTACTCATCATACCTTTCACAGGAAATAACATGGGCAAGTGTATAAGCTGTTTCGAGTAAAGTTCAGGTACCGCCATTGTTGTTTCAGCGTTGCAACGCGGCCCTCGGGTTTCATATTTGATTCCTCATTTGGTCCTCGGAGAAAATTGAGTTTGAGACCCTGATCTAGTCACTGACTCGAGTCGTCAAAGCTTTGCCCACCAGCAGAAGGGATAGTAAGATCAAGCACACAACACACTAAAAACACACTGTGGCAGATTTATCATTGTCTGAACTGTACGAACGGTTCGCACAAAACTAGAGTCCGACAACACAATGGACTAAGGTGAGAAGTGAAAATTGTCGTAAGGTTTAAGACTTTGTTCTGAACAAACGAATTAAGAAATACAACGTATTGCATGTCTTAAGGACCACAAACAAAAAATCGCATATTTTCTATGAAATAACTTTTAAATGGATGCATCCAGAGAGGAAGATCTATAATATAACCTTCAAATTGTTTATTTTTTCACCGATGCATGCTTCGAAGGATATCTTGGTTTGGATTTTTTTTCGACTTTGGTGGATCAGAGCTTAGTTTAGTCCAACTAAAACGTGTGTGTGCCACGCAGTAGCTGGACCTTTTCTACAAGCAATGCACAACTTTAATTTATGACAGAGTAAACATTTGTGAAAAATACCTCGATTCCTTGATGATCTGTTGCTTTTGCTGCAAGTGCACCAGACCCGAATAATCAATGAGGTTGGCTGAGTTGTTACCGTGGCGGGATGATGGGGAAGCCCGTAACTGCAAAACAGCAAATGTCTCAAATTTGTTCACAAAGATGATAAACAGAGCCCAGCTCACAAAAAAAGAAATTTGCGCCCACTAACCATGAAAAGCAAGCAACAGTCAACACTACTGGGTTAATATTGCTCGAACTAACTCAAAGCACGGAATTAAAACCACAGGTTACAACCAACTTGGTTGTATGACATTTGAACAACATTCAAAGATGAGAACAGCATGCAGACTGGAGATATTTATGTCCTATGAGCTTGCCGACCAAAAATCAAAATGGAGTTATTTGGAAAAACTTAGGCTTAAACATGGTAAAAAATCCAGCGACATAAATGAGCATACGAACGCACCAGCGATGCAGTCAAAATGAGAGTTGATCTTTTATGGGTTCAAAAAAGTATGAAATTTGCAGCCAAAAACAACAGGTAAGATTAAAAACACTTACTCCAGTTGCCAAACCAGTGGGTGACATTACTATCCTATCTGAATGTTGGTATGAATTACGTGCAGGACTTGTTGCTGGCTCAAAGTAATCATTTATTTTCTTGGAGTTTGCTGTGTTGGATCCGAACTTCTTCATAGAATGAGGTACAGTTTCCTGAGCTGGCAATAGAAATCGACAACATTCTTGATATTTACATACTTCAATTATCAACACATTTAATAAAACTTAACGTGATACAACTGGACACAACGCTGCAGATCAAATCGTTAATATATTGTGCAGTAGTCTTAAAGGCAAACCCCGAAAACCTTCTTGCTTAAAGCCACTTAAAGTGGCAAATACCCTGATTTCTGCAACGTTAGATAATTGATTGTCTGCAAAGAATTCAATATCTGTTCTGCACCATCACAAGTTTACCTAAACTGCCGCAGAGGCAGATGACAGTATGCAAGTAAAAATGATTGTTTGAGAAACCAAGATTGTTACAGATGATTTGAGCCATTTTTTTATTATTACAGTTTGGCTAAATGATTTCCTCTCCATAAATTTTCAGTAGCATCAATCACGTCATTAGGGATAGCTAACATGAACATTGTTTTAAAGAGCAGGTGCTGTCTACTTGCAGTAAGTGTGAAGATCCAACAAAAAGCAGTAGAGAAACATAAGTCTATCCATGGTTCAGAATTGACAAAAAAACTTTATACATCATTTTAAACAGCAAGTGAAATTCATCAGATAAAAGATTACTTCAGAGAGGTGCAAACTGAAATTTTTTTCAAAAGGTATAGATTTTATTGAGAGATGCCATTTCTTATTCACTTGATGGAATATCTGCTGTGCTCTGCATGAACGTCCTGTATGTTTATATCTCAGGCAATACATACAGAAGGTGTAATAAATACATACAAAAACATTTTGTTTTGATGAAAATAAATGTAAAACTATAGATGAAATTGATCAGGACATGCTAACGTTAGCAGCTTCGCAGTTTAAAGAACCAGATTTATGAATGAAAGGGAGGAGAATAAGTTTCCTTCAGCAAGATTGTATCAGAACATGTTCCAAAACATCTCTATTACATAAGTTCCCAACCTTTTTTCAAGCTGGCACCCCTTTCATAAAAATAAAGTGACGTTTGCACCCCTTGTTTTAAAAAAAGCGTGGAAATCACAAAACAGTCTGATCTTCATTTTTAAAATTACTACTTGTAATGCATAGGCTACTGACAGCACAACAGAAAACACTACGTCATACTGTCCTTTCATATCTTACTGCTCATAAGAAACAAACCTAGTGACATTTTTGTTGCTGCTCTGAAATGATCTGCTCATACTCTGGCACACAATTACTCAGAGCCATACACAAATCGTTCGAGGGGTTCAAACCAGGGTTGCGGAGTCGGAGCCAGAGTCGTAAGGAGTCACAGGTTTTTGGGTGGAATTAAATTTTTTTGTCTGACACCAGATGTCCAATTGGATCATTTTTTACATCACACTACTAAATTGGGATTCCTATTGAAATGGTGCTATTTCTTTAGAAACTTTTGTTGAAACACAGATTTCTTGCAGTGCACCACGATTTCCAGTGATTTTAACAGCCAAATTCAATTCCGTATGTTTAGGAGTCAGAGTCGGAAATTTTGGAAAGGTCGAAGTTGGAGTCAGAAATTTTGGAAAGGTCGGAGCAGGAGTCAGATGTTTTTTCTCCGACTCTGCAACCCTGGTTCAAACGGTTCTGATACTTGTTTATCAAATGAAGTACAGAGGAAAATCCAGATTCACACATATACATTGTTGTAAAGGGCATTCGAATAGGAAGGGATTCTGTACTAAATATTTGATAATTTTGCATGGTTCAGCACCAGAAACTTTTGAGCTATAGAGCATCAAGCAAAAATCTCGCCTTAATTGGACCATCAATGTTTAAACGTCACAATGCACTTACAACTGTCCCATCTTCTGCGTGTTATCCGCAGTGTGAAGCAGAAATAGCAATGCACGCATAGCAATTGAAATTTTTTTATTAGTAATGTTAACTGGAATAATTAGGCTGGAATAATGTTCTTTTGAGTAATGGGACTTGCACATATTCATTAATCTTGGTTCTATTGTAAAAATAGTACATGTAAGAACATGTAACCTCACCCTTAAAATTCGCATTTCAGACCCTTGAAAATCTTGTTTCAGACCCCCAGAGGTCTGGAAACCTCCGATTTAAAATGGCTGGTCTGTTGAAGATTTTTGGGTTCGTTTGTTTGAATCCCTACAGTTTAACGAAATTGCATTAAAAGCCTTGCAACAACTGGTACTCATGACTCACACATACATGTCAAAGAAAGGATTTTCGTATTTGGTTGAACTCATGGACGTTGTTTGATATTTTCCTATTCATCTTTTTCGTAAAAAAATGTTTTTCTTGGTTAATTTTCAGTTGGTAAAGGGTCATTCCGTGCGAAATGAGCAAATGGGCTACACCAAGTGTTTTGTATTTCAATGAAATTCGGCACACTTGTAGATATCACTGAGAAATGGAGAATGTAAAACAATTTTTGAAAAACTCCCATTATTTATGGAGTTATGATCACTTTAAAAAACGTCATTTTTACTCATTACGCTTCAGTGAACATGCTTAAATTTTCATTAAATTTCTAAGTTCTCAGCCTCTGATGTCATGAGATGGCTGAAAATTGCTAGACAGACATTTTCAGACCCAAAGAATTCAAAAAAACACCGTAAGTGCTAAGAGAACAGCTTCTTATGATAATAGAGCATTCAATTTGCTTCACACATTATTCGGAGGCCCGACATTGAACATCTATAAAAAATGGGTATAAAAGCTCAGTGCTCTGACACACCAACCAGTCCTTCATTTAAGAAAAAATCACACTGTGCAAATTTATGCTTTTCTGAGCACACGTTTTTAAGCAAATTATGGCTGAGTGAGAGCACTGAGCCTCAAGCAGGATAATTTTACATAGTCTATATAGAAATCTTCCACCTTAAATGTGACTTTACTGCAATACATAATGCTTCAC
>JGI24158J21664_10012987_pt1 | contig 11011 bp, 5 predicted proteins | sample Ectturendosymbi3_FD_21664 | JGI IMG/M metagenome (IMG submission 21664)
CTCTTCTGACTATCACGGTACCCGAAATTCGAACTACAGGAGGAACAACTCCAATCGTAACGCATTGCGCAACACGTGCAGAGTTTCTACGTCATAGCATGAATGAAGCGGTTTCTCTCAATGCCATTATGACTCATGAATCGCAAAGTCTTTATTGAAAAGCGACATTCAGCGAGGATTTCCTATAGTCTTAGCACGATTTGCTTATTGCAATTGAAGTGTAACACTCGTAACGTAACAAGGTAACAGATCACTACACCACTAGTTATAATCGAAAGTTTATATAGCTATGTATGCATGTGAGGAATTGTTTTGTGTTTCAACAAATGTCAGCAACAAATTTGTGTTTAGGCGATTTCCGTTAAGGGAGGGGCTCTAGCCCCCTCATCCCCCCTGCCAGTGGTTCTTAACTGGGGAGGCGCGCCCCCCCAGGGGGGCGTGAAGAAATTTCCAGGGCGGCGCGAGCCCTTTCATGCTCTAGAACATGGAAAGTTTTTTAACGGAAATGTGTACTTTCCAAACGTTACGCCAGTGTGAATTTTACGTCGCTACATGTTTTTTGGTTAAATTCCGGAAGAGATGGCCCACCCAGCCCCCCCCCTAACAATCGCCACTGCTGATAACGTTGAAAATATTTGCTATGTTTCACAAAACAATTCTTTTGATAAGAGGATTTTATATTCATGAAAGCTAGCGACAGAAGTTCTGAATTAATGAATTAGTTTCCTTGCGCAACACACCTTGTCGTTACAAGCTTCGACGGCGGTGTACCAAATATTGTTACTCGCCTAAAGTCAAAATATTAGGCCCTTCCCAAAATGTTGAGTGGGTTACGCCACTGGTCACATGACCAGCGAAGTATAACATCTCGACATAGATCCCCATATTTGAAACAAATAGGTGTTACTGAATATACTTTCCTTACTGTGAAAGACTTGTCTTCCTTCTTCACCATTTCCCCAATGAAAACGTCAATAAAATCACGTGGGTTTTCAGCGTCATATGTTGCTTTGTGATCAGCGACGACGTCACGAACAAGGGCTGCAATTGTACAGACAATGGATTGTTCTTCAAGAAGACATCAATTTGGTGTACCGGTAATTGAAAACCACTTCTTCAGGACATGTTTTGAAGTGATTTGCCTCGACTTCAACTAAATATGGTTTGATCTCTGTTCAAGTTTACCATGCAACTAAAGACCAAACTCGACCTTGTATAATATCTGGGTAAAGAGACTATATATACGTAATATTTAGGTAAAGTGAATGTGCTTTAAATGAGTACTTGTCCACGAAAGTCCTTTGCAAAATATTACACCTGGGAGTCTGAGAGAACATGAATACAAAGTTCTACGTAAAACTTTGTATATTTTAGTAATTACGCCATTGATTTTTATGAATAATTGTGATGCAATACGCTGTGGCATAGAGAGTTCGTTAAGTTTCAGAGAGGATCACTATCCGGTTTGCCGGTTGTATATCCGGCAGGATAGTGAATTTGCAACCGGATACGGATATCCAAAAACTGCTTTCAAACGGGAACCAGATACGGATAAGGATATCCGAAACGTTTTTTTGTCGATATGTCGAGGATTCAGACCTTTTTGGAAGAAGTTGCACATTGCACAATCATTCATTTATTACATTCAGAAGCATCTTTTCAGCCTTCTGTGCCATGACTCCGAGTCTGTCTATGGTGTAATCTCTGTATCGTAGTGTAATCCCATTCACCCTCTTTATCTGCTATTTGGACAAGCCAAATTTCTCAGCATGAGTCTGTTGCTGGTGTAGCAAGATAGGGCTCTTTCAATATACATTTAGGTGGTTGTTTGCTACGTACCTGGACTGGGGCTAGCTAGTGTATGCCCACTGTGATCTGCAGTCTAGACCAGTGGTTGTCAACCCTTTTTGTATTGGTACACACGTTTAGATTTGCTAGAAAACCTGTACACCCTTGCCATGCACTAAAATTTAGTGCTGTAAAAGTGTAAAATGTAAGCGATTTTTACGCTGTAAATGTCGCTTTCGTAGCAGATTTTTGCGTATCACTTCTCAGCATTCCTGAATACCGAAATCTCACCCAATAAGTGGTTTACGTTTTTGATCGCATGCCAACAATCTACCTTTGTAAGCAAGGATTTTCTGCTCTTGTCGAAATAAAATGAAAAAAACAAACTCAATCAAGGATGTTGATCCTCCTATGAAAAACGCCCTTGAAACAGGGTTAAAACCACTTTTTCACAAATGGCGGATGAAGTTCAGCGGGAGCAATCACAGTAAATGAGATGATTTCTTTTTTTATTCATACTGGGTGTTGTACAAACTCCATAAGCAGGAAAATCGACTTTCCTTTATTTTAATGTTGCGTGCGTCGGGTCCAGCCGTTTTCTGCGTTGTTGCAGCTACATACGAAAGCCCAAGTCAATTTCCTCATATGTAAATGGCTGCACGATCCATGACAGAGAATTCAGATTCAAATAAAGCCAAACATTGCCTTGAAAACTTGTGGATATTGGGTATCCTTGTTGAGCAAGGAAAACCCGCAACTCTTGCCACAGCTGAAACACACGCTTTAACACTTTTCCTCTGGATAACCAGCGTGCTTCAGCATGAAATATAACCCCATTGTGTCTGCTATCATGTCTTTGCACACTTCCCAAAACGTTTCTGTGAATGTGAGAGGATTAATTTTTCAATATTTTGACATCATCAAGAACAATCAGGTTGTATTCTTAAATTAATCTCTAACCACAAATTCTCAATTAATCATGCAGTGTGTTGAAACCGAGGTTTATTTTCACTGAGACATTTCGGTCATTTTTCCAAAATAACTTAAAAATCTTCGGTCATTCTTTCATTTTGGGACATTTTTTTATGACTGAAAATGGCATTATGACCAAATTGACTTACGTTTTTTCGGTCATTTCAAAACAACTTCGGTCTATGACCAAAAAATCCCCCCAAAAAACAGTTTGAAACACAGTCACGGGAAATGTTTTTGATTTTTCGGACAATTCCATTTAATAGTGCCTGGCATGGCTGCTGCTCCATTGGTAGCAAACTGCCTTATGCTTCATTCAATCACAACCATGTTGTTCAATGAACTGATTCAATTTGACGAAGATGGCTTGAGAAGTTGAACAAGCTAAAACGTTAAGACAGCACAACTCGACAATGGTTTTTGTTTCCTGATTGACAAATCTACAGCACAGTATAACACAAAATCAACTGAATCTCTTCTGAAATATCTGTTGTTTCATCGAGATAAATACCAAAGAACTGAGCTTTCTTCAGCTTGTCAAGAAGTTGTTTCAACAAATCCTCTGAAATATGAAGACACCTCCGTTTGGTTGTATTGCTTAATAGTGGAGTTTTTCTTATTTTGGAAACGGCTTTTTTTCCCTCCATCGACAATGACTTTCTGGTGATGCTTCAAAGAATGCCTTTGACTTATTTTGATGAGTAGAATGACCTCACACGTTTTTGAGATGTCCTGGAGCCGAATTTCTTTTACCAATTACGGTTGTATAAAATAGACAATGCCCTGAAGGATACGGGTTCAGCATTTCTTTTGTGCGACAAAACCCACACACGATCGCTCCTCCATTTGTGCTTCTTAACAATACAGGCCTTTTTCTCTTGAATAACCTTCTTTATAACTGTAAACTGCTAAATCTCGACCTTACTCACGGAAAAGTTGGCTACATTGCACTCAGCATTAGACTTGCTGACATCCTTACTCCCACTTGATTCACTGAAGTATTTCCTTTGATAGTTACTATGCTCTTTTTTACAACTACCTTTCGCTACTAAGTTTTTTTTAATTGCGCATGCCAATTTTCCTTGAGGATCAACAACTTACTGCAATGCCTTTCAAAAGTATAAGATGATAACAGCCTAAATTCTGAACTGAAAAAGTGCCAAGTTAAAATTAACATAGAGATTACTCGCTTCCTCTCGGTATAGGTTCTCGCTTGGCTCCAGCTAACTGCTTGAAAAGTAATGTGGAAAACATTGTTACGTGTCTTACTACAAAATAATAATCATTACAGGGAAAAGCATTGTTGTTACATAAGCTTACAAAAAATTCAAGCTAGAGCAATGGTTCCCAACATTTCTTACCTGCATACTCCCGAATGCTGCATTTAAAGAAGAATGAAAAATACGTTGTCATCTGACCAACATTGCAAAAAACAGGCGGGAAAAGACAGACAATGCGCACCCTCCTATAGATAATCTGTGAAAAGTTAACACACTGCGCTGGAGCAAAGGACATATGTGGGATAATGTGACTGTTCTTGAAGAGCACACATCTGGTACACCCCACCAAGCTGGTACACCCCTGGAAAATTCTGGTGCACCCTGAGGTTTAGGATGCACCCGGTTGACAAGCACCGGTCAAGACTAGCTAGAGCAGTCTAGCTGCTTTAATGTGGTCTGTAGTCTACACTAGGCCCTGTCCTGTCGTCTTCACGCCTAGTCTACGTGAGCCTTCATTGACTGGCTGTTAGACAATACCTGGCCAGATAGCTTTTTTCTAATTGCTGTTTCGTGACATTGACTTGTAAGACTGAATTTTAAGTTAGTCATTTCAACATATATGACATAGTTTAAGCCAGTTTGTTGTTTTGAATTCTGTTTTAGTTTGTAGATTAGCATTGCTAGTTAGGTTTGGTTAAAGTGCAACAATGGGTAGGATTAATAAATGAAAGTATGAATGTGATATCATGGATGGTGTTAAAATCTAACCATTGTTACTAAACAAATGACTAATGAAAAGCTTGGTGTGGCAACAGAACCGTCGCCAGAAAGTCTTCAGTAGGGGGGGCTTTACATTTTGTACAGGGGAATTGACATTCTAAAATATGAACAAACACCACTGTTTCATAGTGCTTCATATTTAATTTAGGGGCGATTGGTGCTCTGTTTGGAGGGATAAGCCCACAAAAACCCCCGTGGTCGCGGGACTGTGTGGCAAAGCTTCAGCTTGCTTTTTGATGCAATTGACTCTGAAAAGTACTTACGTACTGTAGGTTATGCGATATATCAAGCTTGTAAGATATGTCAAGCTTTCTGTTTATAAGCACAACAGGGCCCAAAGTGGCACAACACATTCAGATAGTGTTTATGTCTACTCTGCTTCATGAGGCGAAACCTGTGCTGGGACTATTTTGCCTTCCTTTGAACACAATTGGTAGAAGGGTTCATGTGATAAGTAGCTACAATACACAAAGACACAAACGGTTGGGCTTTAAGAGTTTATGTTAGGGGTTTAGGATCAGGGCTTGCGGCAAATGTTTAGGGTCTTAGGTTTAGTGGTTCAGGGTTTTAGGTTTAGTGGTTCAGGGTTTGGTGTTAGGGTTTGGCCTACTATAGTTCACGTGATGTAAACAAGAAGCTGGTAACTGAAACCATGACAACACTTATCCATGCACGGGTCTGAGCTGTCACAGACGTCATGGTCAACAGGGCAGGACATGTGTTCCAAACTTGTCATGTGACTACTTCAACCAATCGTGTTCAGCTAAAGGCAAAATAACTGCAGTTATCTTGCCGAACAAGGCAAAATAGACACAGCACAAAAATGTATGTGAATCATAATACACTTCCGGATAGTTTTCTTTCGGATACGGATGGTATGATTTAACCAAAATCGGATTCGGATATATTTTTCAAAAAGAGGATAGGATCGGATAATAAAAATCCACTATCCAATCATATCTGTTAAGTTTACTTTCAAATGATTCTCGTGTTGTGAAATTTGCTTCAGAATCATTTAAAAAAATATAGAACCACCCATGCAGTGATACCAGGTTATTATACAAAAACATACAAGTAAAACTGTAAAAAACAAGCCCAAAATGAGCAATGTAACAGAGGTGAACATTGATTTGGATTTAAATCCGGCGGATTTTCAGCTTTGTGATGGATTTGGATTTTATAAATTTTGCTTAACCGGATTTGGATTGGATTTGTTTTGAACTTCTCAACTTTAAGTTCTGTTTCAAAGTTGTAGATTACTGCATTTAATCTGCAGTGTAAGTTTGCTTAAGGGGAGTTTCTCACATCTGTCGAAATTGTACATCTTGTTTGTATTTGGATCACATGCTATCCAGTAATGCAAGGTACACGCCTACTCTCCTACGTATCTTGTCGTTAAAGTGAATGAATTTGTGTGACTTTCATTGATTCCGCCCTTTCCTTGACCCATGATCGTTATAATGTTTTATTTATGTGCAGCCTAGCGCTAACGATTTACTTGTGATGTATTTTGCACTCGGTAAATTGGTTTGTTCGATTTGCTGTGTTACACTTTATAACTGTGCTTTTCAGTGCATTTGATGCTAACAGTGCTTGCCTTGCAGTCTTCAAAATGTCCACTGTTATAGTGCTATGGGTCGAAGATGCAACATAAGTTAAATTGAGTTAGTTTCCAAGGTACTATTTGGTATTGTCTGTTTCCCCCTATGAGGCAAACATTGCTTTGGATTGATTGATTTATTCTTTCACATGACTTAGCTAATAAATAGAAACAATACAAAGAGCCATCGCGCAATAAGAAAACTAATTGTTAGTGAACGTTAGAATAAATGAAAACACAATGGCAAAATTGATAAATTATTTCGCCTTTAGTAGAACTCTTTTGCCTTTAGCAGAACACCATAGATAGAAATCTGGATTTAAACAGGATTTGGATTTTGAAACTGTCAGTTTATCGGATTTGAATGTGGATTGGATTTTGAAATGAAGTTGTCGCATTGGACTTGGATTTGAAAAACATAAATCTGTTCATTTCTGCAATGTAACAGAAAAATAAGCCAAAATGCGTTTATAGGAAAATTCAACAAAAAAATCAAGCAAGAGATTAAAAACAAACAGCAAAAGTTGAAAAACGAACACAAAATAAGCCAATTTGCACAAAAACACGCCCATATTCAGGGACGGATTTAGGGAGCGTAGGGCCCTAAGTCATCTTAGTTTTTGGGGCCCCGCGCAGGTATGACCTATTTGGCCGTTTGTCTGAAAAGCATGAAAGTATGCCCCTCTAATGGGTAGTACCCACTCAAAATCTATCTTTTGTGGTTCAGATTTTGGTTCTACGATTGCCTTAGATTTTGAACTGAAATTAAAGACTTTCCTGCGTTCTTCTCATAATCAATTAACAATGCGTTCTATTCTTGGAATTTATAGCGCTTTCGTGTAGTTCAGAAGTTCTCTTCATTAAATTTCCGTGATTTCTAGCATTTTTCGTAGGTTTATTTTTCGGATACATACATTTTCATGCGGGGCCGTGTTGCCGCCTTCGAAAATATCATCTAGTTGTCGATCTGATTAACTGTACGTAAATTCCGTTGGTGTAGTAACCAGTGCACATATTTTATGGACCAAACAAGTTCAATTCATGCAAAGGACACCGCGTTTAGTCATGTCGTTTTTAAGTTGTCATTTTCCAAGCAATACAAAATATTGTGTTTTAATCCTTTATACCAGGGATGTCAACTAGTCAGAAACCAACAGCCACATTTCATATTGTGTTACCGCAAAGAGCCACATCATACACGTGGGCACACATGAACATTACCCCAGCTCTTCCTCACTCAAACACGCACCTTTGCTCAGCTACATTTAATGTAAATATCACACACCAACATGACAAGGACAGAACTTTAGAAGCCATTTATTGTTATGCATGCTATTTAGTGGGACTTCTAATAATTACGTAAGAGCCGCATGAAGCCGGCAAAGAGCCACATGCGGCTCGCGAACCGCGGTTGTTCAACCCTGCTCTATGCTATAGACTGATGGAAAACAGCAGGAAGACAAGTTTTGCACAAAAAGTATTGTCGCAACAGTCTTAGCTAACCATATGAAGTAAACCCAATGTAGACATGTTTTTCCAAGTAAAGTGTCTAGCGGTCTTGCGTTTTTGCGAGCTTTTTGTTAGTGGAAGATTGAACATCAAGTAGACTAAGTACTATTCTTTCTTTTTCCTTTTTTCTTGCAACCATTGGGGTAGATACGGGGACAAGGAAGCTACAGATTGCCCCCCATAGCTTCTGGCATATCTTGTCATTTTGCGCTTGAACAGGCAGTGTCCCGAACAAAATACTGTTGCTCGCTTAAGGTCAAAGTATTTGGCCCCCCGAAAAAATTTGGCTCGGCTGCGGTACTGCCTGTAACTACTTTCATACAGACGGCCTGCATTTTTCTCACGTCCAGCCATGTTTCTCAGCATTACGCCTTTCACACAGCCTGCATTTTCCTACTTAATGTTCGATCTTCCACTGACAAAATCCTGGCAACAACGCAAGACCGGCAGACACTGCAGAACTCCGATGACAAGCAGTATTCTAATTCCTATATTGCTTAGCAAAAAATATTATTGTATTGTTATTGTACAGATGAGAATCCAGACGTTTGCATTTTCGCTCGTTTGAAATCAAGTTGTGAAGTTATGCCCCTGCGCAGTTTCGCAATTTTTGAGTTAATAATGAATCGTCACAGGAAAGAGTTGCGCGGGGCCCTAGGCCATGGCCTATTAGGCCTATGCGTAAATCCGCCACTGCCCATATTGCATTTTAAAATAAATTGATTTACGTTCAAAGACCAAAATGCCAAATATTTCATGTGAAGTACACCACCAGTACTGTAAAACACCCCCAGTCTAGATGGTTTGGGTGCTATGAATAAACACGGTAGGTAGTACTTTGTTCCCACAAGCACTTCTTTGAATGGTCTGAAGTTAAAATACTTCAGAAAAGTTGAACATACGCATGGCAGTGCATAACACCTTTGCATTCGTGAGTATTTTCTGAATATCTTCAGTACAACAAATGGAAAATCTTGACTGTCCCGTAAGCAGCCCAAACATGAATCCATTCGGAGACCTGTAGAGCTACAAGAAACATAAGTGCCAGAAAAGCAACCATCCACTGCCAAAGTTAACTGCAATAAAAGAAGTTTGGGTGAAAGAAATCAGCCTAGAGCACTGTGTAATTCTGATGAAAGTATGACCAGTCGTCTTGATGCAGCAGGGGGAGAGAAAGGTAGATAACAAAATCCTAAAATGAAAGCTTTTTTACATGGATAGATAAAGAAAGCAAAATTGAAGGCTTCGAATAATTTGCTTTCTGGTGTTATTACATTTCACTGCTAATATACATAGTACCTCTTTTTTGACGTAAGATTGTTTCATGTTATCAAACTTTGAAAAATTAGGAAATATCAGGGTGGTCCTATACTTTTCTCAATGAATGTTATGTTTAAAAACTGTCATTTTGCTATCTCACGATTCATCAATGGTCGGAAAACGGCTTTAGTTGAAAATAATGGAAAACTGCCATCTTTTTACTGGTTTGAATCATGTTTGAGTTAAGCAACAGGATCATTGTCATATACATTTTTAATAAGTACCTATCCAAAACGGGAAGTACGAACAGTGGTGTGTTTAAGAGGAGGTGACCAAGGCACTTGCCTCGGGCCCCCATTTTTTGGGGGCCCTCCTTGAGGTGTTAACGCGCATACATTTTCCTTACTGTTGGTGAAAAACTTATCATCCACTCATCCCAAAGCAGATCATAAGTAAGTACTCAGCTTTCAAGGGCCCCCCTACAGAAACTGTAATGTTCAGGTATTTTGCTTTCAAAGGGGCCCCCAACAGCAACTGCACTTTGAAGGTAATCTGCTTTCAAAGGGGACCCCAACTGCCACCGAAATGTGTAAGTACTCTGCTTTGAAACTTCATTGAAAGGGCCCCTAAAATAAACTAGTGTGTAAATACTCTGCTTTCAAAGGGGCCCCCAAAAGCAGCTGTAATTTTAAATTATTTGCTTTCAAAGAGGCTCCCAACAGCAAATGTAAAGTGTAAATATCTTGCTCTGAAAGGGGCCCCCAACATCAATGGTAATGTGTAAGTACCTTGCTTTCAAAGGGGACAGCAACAGCAACTGTTATGTGCAAGTACTATGCTTTCAAAGGGGCCCCCAACCGCAACTGTAATGTATAAGTACCTTGCTTTCAAAGGGGCCTCTAACAGCAACTGTAATTAGTAAGTAGGCTATTATGTTTTCAATGGAACCCAACCACCATCTCCAATGTTCAAATAAAAAGCTTCAAACCAACTTCCATACCTAACAAGATTGTGAGTTAAAATTTCTTCCAAAAATCTCTGAAAAGACCTTATCAAATAAGAGCAAATATTTACCTATACCAATTGTTTTTTATACCAATGATGATTTTTAGAAATTGAAGTATTTGGTTTATTGATAATTTTGCGACAGTGCCACAGTTAAACAGAAAGGATCCAAGTGGAGCAGCAAAAAGTAGGAAAAAGGAAGAAATAATAAAGCTGACGAAAAATGTAAAGGTCTCCTCGACAGACTTGGTACTAATGAACTTGCAGAGGAGAGTACAGCTTCAAGTACCCGAGTTGCTAATGGCTATAACTGTCTATCTAGTGCATAATCAGATACACAAAAACTCAAGTTTTGCAAAAATGAAGTTGATTAATGCATGCTTTAGTTTAGAACATTCTAATGTCTATCTAAGGATTTCTTTTTTATGCCTCTGAGTTGAAGAGGTTAGACAAATTCCTCATTTCGTGTGATGTTGTACCTTAGTAAACACTTCCATCAAAAACTAAGACAACATGCAATTGTTATAGAAATGTCCACACTATATCTTTTAATTTTAGAAAATTTTCTTCTTAGTTCACGAAGTAATTTTATATTATTGCTTTGTGCTGCAAAGACTGTTAATAAGCAAGGCTACATTCATGCTTCTTATCAGGTAGAAGAAATGGCATGCAGATATTTCAGGTATTTTCAGTGGCTTCAATTTAGCCCATGCTTGAAGTTACAGGCTATTTGAAGCTTAACTAGATAGTGGTTGGTTTAAGGTAGACTTGCTAGATGATGTTAAAGTTTTTTTGCCAGCTCTTAGCCAGTATAACTTGAACCGTTTTTTCTTAGCACAGATTTAATCAATTGTGTAGGCTACTTGCTAGAAATGTT
>JGI24158J21664_10012992_pt1 | contig 11009 bp, 7 predicted proteins | sample Ectturendosymbi3_FD_21664 | JGI IMG/M metagenome (IMG submission 21664)
ACCAACACCACCATGATTAAAGAAAGTTTATCCTATATTGGTCTGGAGATTAATAACTCAAAATGTGAGTTACTCCTTATCAATCACACAGACATCAACAAGCCCCAAACAAGCAAGCTCTTTCAAGACCAATTCCCAACCCTCTCTATATCCGACCCCATTCATTGGCAGTTCCTAGGGCCCCCCCTGCACCTGGAATCTGCCCCACTACACTTTAAATCAAAAACCAAAGTGCTTGAAAGCATTACTGAAAATCTTGAGATAATTGAACCGTATCAAGCATTCTTTATCTTGAAAAACTGCCTCTCAATCCGCAAACTCACATATCTGTTGCGTAGTGCCCCATGCTTCAAGTGCAAAGAGGAACTTGAGGCGTTCTACACCGCAATAAGAATAAACACGGAAAAAATATGTAATGTGACTTTTGGAAAAGATAGCTGGTCACAAGCATCCCTGCCAATCCGACATGGAGGTCTTGGCCTCCATTCTGCCGCAGACCTGTCTTTGCCACGTTTCCTATCGTCGTCCTTTGCATGCCAGGGTCTCGTCAACAGGTTGCTTCCCTCTCTCACACTGCCTCATGAGGAAGTAATCAACACAACTGACGCCTGGTCCGCACTTCATGATTCATCCCCACAACAAAAGGAAACACAATCGGCTTGGGATGACCTCGCTTGCAAAGATGCATTCGCTGCGCTACTTGACACCCCAAGCTCTTGGAACCACTGCCGGCTACTCACTGCACAGAAAAGCCACACCTCTGCCTGGTCAGAAGCCTTCCCAATTGCTAGCGTTGGAAACCTGATGAGCTCCGAATTGCTATTGCCTTGCGAACTGGTGCCAATATTTTCGAAAGCACGGAATGCCGCTGTGGGAAGCTTGTTGATTGGCTGGGGCTTCACGGCCTCTCCTGCATTAGGAATGCGGGCCGCTTCCCCAGACATTCAGCCATAAACTCCATCCTCAAACGATCATTGACCCGCATTGGTCTCCCCTCTGTCCTTGAGCCCGTTGACCTGACGAAAGATAGAAGGCCCGATGGTTTGACCCTGAACCCCTGGTACAGAGGTAGGAGCCTTGTATGGGATGCGACAGTTGTGGACACCTTTGCAGAAAGTCACTACATAGTCAGTGCCACTATACCAGGCAGTGTAGCAACTGATGCTGAGACCGACAAATGCCGGAAATACAATGACCTTCTTGACAATTATTACTTTCAACCAGTTGCAATCGAAACCACTGGTGTGTATGGCAAGTCCACTACCCCCTGCTTGAGCTGTCTCACAAAGAAACTTGTTGACATTTCAGGCGACCCCACGGAGGGACAGTGGCTCCACCAGCGCCTGTCTCTGGCCGTGGTCAGAGGGAGCACCGCTAGCATATTGGCCTGTGTGCAAGTTTGATCTGATTTTAGCCACCCTCAGTGCATTAACCAGTGTTCCTGCTCGTAACTTGCGTCTCTACAATGAATAGCCATCGCCTTCAGAACGTCTGTGTTTTCTGTGAGCTTTATTGTCTTCAGTATCTTTCTGTAAACCCCCCGTGCAGTAGTGTTTTGCTCCCTTCTTCAGCCATCATGACTAACCTCACTTTGTTTATTTTTCATGTACCTAACACTACTGTGTCGCTGTTTACTGTTAAACCTTTTTGTAATCTGTCTTTGCCCCTGTCTGTCCAACCCCATTTGGGGTGCTATGTGCCTGGTGGAACACACACACAATGACGGTACTCCATCATGGTCTGTATAATTTTACTGTTTTTTTTCTTCCTTGATATTTTTAAATAGAAAAAAAAACAATTACTGGTATGTTCAGCTGAAGGAAAAATTGCTCCAGCAGTGCTTTTGCCTTTATTGAAGCAAACTAGAGACTGCCTATGTTTTTTTCTGCAGCTAGACAAGCTTGGGTAATTTGCGGAATAGGTAAAGTTGCAAAGTCTTGTGCTAAAAGGAAGAGGGGAAGAAATGAAGCAGCAATTAGTAATGAATTTGAAAGCTCAATACATGAAAGAGCATAAGTACTTTAAAGCAAAACACTTGAGATTTTGAGGAAAAAAAGATTAATTCAAATTAGCAGCCATGATTTACTAGCAACAAAAGAACTAAAAGGAAAGAGCAAAAATAGGCATTTGAAAAAAACTTGGAAACAGGCATACTTTGTGAAAAGTTTACATTTTCCTGAAGCATCAACATCATACAAATCCAAGGTTTTTTTTCACTGAGACATTTCAGTCATTTTTTTGCTGAGACAGTTTGACCACAGACATTTTGGTCATTTGTCTCACAGCTGTATCAAAACTTGCCATAACCGTGTTCTTTAGCGTATATTTTCAGACATTCTTACTGAAATTACTTGATTTTTTCAGTCATTTTGAAAACATTTTGGTCTATGACTGAAACAAAACCCAGATCCAGGCAGATAATTTGGAAAAACTATTTAGAAAACAAAGGAATCCCTACCCTAAGAAAACAAAGCAATAATTATTTTACTGTGAAACCCTTAAAGAAAACTATAGAAGTTCATTATTAAATCCAAACTGAGCAAATCTGCAAATTTCATGTTACTGTTAAATCTTCTTGTCAGTTTGCGCCTGACATCAATTTTATTGCTGACTAGTGAATGTGTAATTGTGTTGTTGCTAGTATGTAATTGNGTTGTTGCATTGTTGCTTGCTTTATTATTTATTTTGCATTTGGTTTAAAAGTTGCATTTCAGGGAACTAAAATGTGCAGTGGAAATAGATAAGTGTNTTTCAACCGGGATTTTGTGTGTGGCTACCAAGGGTTATACCAAAACAGACTATATTTGTGTGGGATGAAATTCGTAACCATAGTTTTATGCGGTTGTACCAATACTACTGTTTCACAGGCTTATTACTTAAAGCAGGATAGATACTTGGATCATGGCAATGGGTTCCATAAGCAATGCAAACATTTGCAGAAGACTCCGCTGTAGCAAAAAGGTTGAAAAAGACTGGCTTAGATGGTAAGCCACCATAATGCAGTTGTTTCTCTGTTATTTGGTTAGATTTTGTCAGCTAAGTGTCTTATCAATAATAATCAATCCTATGCTAATAAATGCAAAGACAAGTTAGTTATAGATAGGAATGTAACAAGAAAGCAATGTAAACTGTTTTCTAAAGACCGCATGTACTTCACACACAAAACTAAATTAATTCCTTACAAATTGTGCCCTTATACACAAAACTAAGATGGCGTCACACATGGCAGATCAGAGAATGTGACGTGTGTGACCAATTTACTTNATTGTTTCTATGCNAAATCTAAATAGTAAAAAACTTAATAATGGGATAAATGTGTTCAGTAGAGATAAATTAAAGATTATTTAAAATACAATTGAAAAGTACTTAATGCAAAAAGTGTGATGTGTGTGACATAAATATTTGCCGAAAAAAAGCTGTAATATTTGAGAGGTAACATGCAAAATGGAAATTTCAAGCATTGAACAGCACAACATTATCTCTTGTACTCAATGATGCACCAAAAAGTAATTGTGAAAAAGTTTTACCAACATCAAAAAAATTTAGAAACAAATTGTGTATATTTAACACATTCAAATTCATTCACCATCCACTATTCTCCACATGTCACCACTAGATGATGCCGCGCATAACAAGTGTTCCACATATAAAAATAAAATTCAGAGTTTCCAGTTTTATATTTACCAAAAAATATGTCTTAACTTAGTTTGAAAAAATAGTCTGTGGTTGATGTTTGCATGGAATCACCCTTTTGTAATCTTACCAAAACAGGGTGTTGTAAAAAACATAATTTGTAAGTTGTAATTGTAAATCATTAGGACTTTTTTGAAGTTTTATATGTCAGAGAGTCATGAAATTTCTGCACACCAATTAGCTGATTATATATTATCATTTCAAAATATGTTACCTCATAAACACTTGGTTAGTGCTGCAGCTTTAAGCAAAAAATATAGTAATACTTAAGACATGAGCTGGTGAAAATGACAAGTGACTGACTTGACTGAAGGACAAGATTCTTATCTTCATTTGCATCAGTATTTAGCACACAAATATTCATCAGTGTTTAACAGTGGTTTTCCTAAGATGCAATTGATTCTATAAGTTATCAGGATTTCTAATCTTTAGTAAAAGCTAAATTTTTTGGTTGACTGATATTTACACTCAGGTTGCTGTTTTTTCTGTTTCTCAGGTCACACTAAGTGTCGTGTAATTTGTTACTGATTTCTGAAGCGATTGTGATCTTGCTGGTACGTTTATTGGCTGGGTGACATTCGTGTTCACCTCAAGCATGTGTCCATTGAGAGTGCTTGAGAGGCATCTTTTCACCAGTTGTTACCTAACATGACCCTAAGTTTATCTTGAACTTTAATATTTATATATAATGATTTTTCATTGCTTGTATAGGTTAGGTTAGGGAGAACGAGGAATAGTTGTTGTGAAAAGGTTGTACGTAGTCTATTTAGGGCTTTTAGCAAAAGATTTTCATGGTGGTTATTGTGTTGTTTTGAGAGTGGCACATCACAATTTCTTAATTAAGTTCTAAAATGAGCATTTCTCAAGAGGATGGAGATGTTTCCATACCTGTGCCTCGACCACCTGATATCAGTGATTTTATCATTATCAAGCCCATTAGTGAAGGAGCATTTGGCAAAGTGTTTCTGGGAAGGAGGAAGACAAATAATAAGCTATATGCTATAAAGGTACTTCCAATGATTTTTCATACCTGCTCATTGTTACTTGAGTTGATTTTTGATAGTTAGCAAAGAATAGTGTTGCTGTTTTGTTTTTGCAGTGTCTAGTGAAGCTTTGCATATATCAAGCTAATTGTATTTTTGGGTTATGTTTTACTGATTAAGTTTTTGCATGATGAGTATATGCAAGAAATGCTTTGATACATACTAGTACATTCTAAAGTTGTTTTTGCTGTATGAAACATTTTAGTTTGAAAATGCATTGCATTGTAAGATTTGGAGGCTATTGTGCTTTAACTCTTTACGGACCTCAAAGCCACTATAGTGACTCGGACTTTGTCCAGTTGACATATAGAACTAGAAAGCTGTTCAAACCTTCAAAAAAAACGTAAAGTTTCCTTGGTTCAATTAAAACCCAGGCACTTTTGGGAAGGATTTTTATAGGAGATATTTTGATGATGTCATCAAGGCTTGAGAAAAAATTCAAGTACAACTTACTTGTTTTTCATGGAATAAACTATGTGAAAATATGTGTCTTTAGAGCCTTTGATCAGCCATCTAGCGTTAGTGGTTGGCAAGTTATGGTCACAAAAAGATAATTAAATATTTAATTAGGATATTCAAGTCGATTGGTCTCAGCTTTTATGACTTTGTACTAATCTAAGCTTGCACATATTGTATTCCAGCAACTAGTCTCCACAAAGGCAATGAAGTTGAATCAATCAGCAAATTTCCTTTATAGGAAATCGGTTTCATGTAGCGCTATGCATCCTCACTCTTAATCTCATTTATTAGCCAGCATTGCTCAATTTCCATCTGCAGTTTTAGCATATTACATCTTCATATGACTCACTGAGCATTGCTTTTATATGTATTATCTTAACATCCAATGTGTGATTGGATCTGACCCATTGCTTTTTGCCACAGAGCTTTGAATTCATTTCTTGGTAATTACATCTGGGAACACCTGATATTGCTCATGGTGCAAGCATTTGTAGAATATGGCATGTGTGCTGACGAATGTTGAGAGAACTCTTTTACCTTAGCAATTGAGTAGACAGTCTTGTTTCTGAAAGCCTTAGTTTGCTTTTCTAATTTGGCAAAGTGTAAACAAGGAAAGGCTGTTTTTACCCTTGGCCTATTAGCAAGTTAGCAGATGCAACTAACTGAATTTTCCCTTGATTATGTTCAAGTATGCAATAAACACAAAGTGTGAGACAGGTGGTTATGGATCTGTAGTGACGGAGTCAACTCGCAAGGTTTCTGTTTTACTATCAGGTCTGGAGCTGAGTCAAAACTTTTTGAAAAACCAGACCCGGATGCACAGTCACTTCTTGTTTTCAGCAGTAGCAGGAGTGTGCATAGTATCAATAATGGAAAAAAGGTTTTAGGCAAGAAGTGTTTTTTGGTTGAAAAGATGGTTTTTAGAGTTTGAACAAGAGTCGAATTCCCAAGTTTAAAAAAACTTTGGAGCTGGATCAGGATTGGAAAATTTTAGAATAAGAATGGAGTTGGAGTTTCAAAATGTGACTCTGGCCACCTCTGGTGTGAGATATGTGTGTTTTAAGTAGGAATGATCATCATATAGTGGAATTACATTTACGGTAATGAAGCCCTTGCACAAGTGACAAAGCAAAGGAAAATCTGACCACAAGTCAGTGATGATGCCATGCAAAGAGTTAGCTTGAAACCCCTTCTGAGTATGTGGCATCGCATTTTAATTGTTGCACAGCTGAAATGCTGTGTTTGGGTTTGAGAATGCAAAAATCTACAGGTTTGGCACTGCAGTGATTTGTGTTAAAAAGTGCTTACAGAAGTGCAGACTTTTTATTCAGACAGGACACAATGGTGCTTTAATGTCATAATCACAGTTCTCAGTGTTTTATGAAAGATCAATGGGTTAAGAACTCCTTCCTTAAATATAGGATTATAAGGTAAAATATGTTGTGGATGTCGACCTTAGCATGAATTGTGGTCTTTAAGCTCGGACAGAAACTTCTTCTAGAAACACACCACAAATGCAGCTACACTAGGTGGGCTGCTGTTGTGACCATTGTGCCAATATTGATTATTATCCAACTACAACTGCACAATTAACTTATCCCTTTTCTGGGTATAATTGTGATAAGGTATAATGAGTTAGCTATTTGAAAAAATGGTGTTAACTCCATTTTTATATTCTATAGATTTTGTACTTGTTTTCAGAAATACTCAACTAATAAAGTTTAACAGTAAACATTTAAAGCGATAACATTTGTTATGTGGAGCATGGCTGAATAATATAATTTACACAATGAAGGCATGATGACATTGTTCCAGTTTGATTACTAGTTAATTTGACATGCCATTGGTTCATTTTATCAATTATGCTACTCTAATCGTCAAGAAAAAGTAAACTTTCTTTGAAACTACAGTTTTTTAAGGTAGGTACTTTCTTCAGTGTGTTGTGCGTTTGTGCAGCAATATAATGGAAAATGTAGTGCATTGTAATAAAATGAAGCAACATAACATATGGATTAAGTTGGCCTAGCTCAATGTTTTGAAATATTCTCTACTGGACAGCCTGTTTGACCAAACAGTGTCAATAAAATTGGTGCTGATTTTAGGAAGAATATCTTGTAACAATTTATCTTATTCTGGTGGTAGATGTCGTGTTTTTAACAATCCTATATTTGCATGAGAAGACTTCAAAAGGGAAATAAGATCTCTTAACACAGTGATGCCCAACCAGTTGTTCACAATCTGCTGGTAGACCGCAGACTGGACATCACGAAAGTCGACTGCAAGTGCTATTGGAAAAAATTATTTGCAGTGGCTTATCAATATTTGCCTTATAATGATTGCAACGATTTCTTCTCTGAGGCAACGTGGCTCTGTAACTAGCATTGTGACGTTTCAATAAACCCTAGCAATGGAGGTCTCCTGAAGTTGCCACCTGCCAGCAACATGTTGTGATGGTGGGATAAAGTGATGTGCTAACTGCTGAGACTAAGAAATGCTGTTAGTTTAGTAGTAGTGATATGCTACATGAAAGTCAGTGAACACTAAGAACATCACATTTTAGAACTGCATGTGTAAGTGACATGTTAGTGTGTGTGTTTTCAATTTAGTGTGTTGATTGGACGGTTAGGCCCACAACCAGGGGGCGTCAACTGGTCACTTGACGCCCCAATATTTTCAAAAACTTTGTGAAAGCGACACAAACTTTCAGCTGGTTGCAGCTCTGACAGTGGCACTTGCTTCAGTCAGGAAATTGTCAATACAATTTGTTCAAAATACTTTACTGTACGGCTGTTTCGTAGGAAGTTGACTCACATGGTTACAGATGTTAGGCCTGAGGAGTTGTGTAGCAGCCTCAGCATGCTCAGGAAGCCAACAATGATTTTATCTGTATTTGCACAAGTTTGGGTATGTTGCTAACTAATGAATAAGTGGTATTTTCATAAGAATTTTTTCTGGCTAATTGTGGATTAGGGGCCACAGTGCACTACTACCTTGAAACAACTGAGTGCTTTTGGGCTTCCTCAAAAATTTTTATTACATCCTCACTAGTAGTTAGCGATCATAGCAGTTGTGCACTCTTAAACATTAACATGACAGGTGAAACAAGCCAGGATCTAACATTTTCAGCTCAAATAGGATGATTAGTTTTGTTTATTTTTATTCAAAGCTTGTTTGTTTGATCTGCAACACAACGGTAGCGCTCACAAAGAAAGGAAATTTGGAGCAGCATTTTAAAATAGTACAGGAAAGCTACAAGAGGGGGTTTCCCTGCCAAGAAGTCTTTATGTGCCAGAAAAGTGCAGGATTTCAAACTACAGGTTGTAGCACGGCAGTCAGTTTTCACCAAACCAAGAACCCAGGGTAAGGTAGCAACTGCTGCTTCCCATTGGCCTTGCTAAACATAAGAAGCCATTCAAAGATGGCAATATTATGAAGGATGCCTTTGTGGAGGCAGCAGATAGCCTTTAGATCATGAAGGGAATTTAAATAAGTGCAACTCTGCCACAATACTACTACAAGGTGATGTGAGGGAATGGCTGTGGATGTGGAGGAACAAATGGAAAAGGACATTGGCGTGTGGAAGTGCTTCTCCCTTAGTTTGATGAGTCGACTGATACGGTGGGTGTGGCGTAATGGTGCGTTTTCATCAGGATGGTTTTTAAAGACATGAGCACCAAGGAAGAGTTACTCACCATTTTTCCATTAAAGGGACATGCCAGAGATGAGGATATTTTTAATGCTTTCATGGGATATGTTAGCGAGACAAAACTTCCGCTCTTCTGGCTGATCTCCATCAGAGCTGATTGGGCGCCTGCTATGGTCGGCTGCACCAGTCAGTTCATAAGACTATGCAAGGAAAGTGAAACTTCCCTAGTATTCTGAAGTAACCTTGCATAATTCACTAGCAAGTATTGTGTGGACACATTTCATATAGGAAAGAAGCGGATATTGTGACAAAGATTGTGTGTTCAGTTCAAGTGAGGAGTCTGCAGTGAAGGCTTCTCCTTGCTCACTTGGAGGAGAATGATGCCGAGCAAACAGACCTGCAGATGCTAAGTGGTGAACTTTTGGCCAGATTTATAGAGCTGTTGCCTGAAATCAAAGACTTTCTGAGGCTTTCAGATTAAGTGGATTACCATACAAAGCTATCAGTCTAGGACAGCTATGTCCAACCCAAATGGCTTACTGAGCCAAAAATTGCGTCACTGTCTTAATAAGGGCCACACATTGAATGGCTTACTCTGATCTTAGCAAACTAGAGCTAATGTACAAAAAGCGTTCAAATCCTAGTTGCAGTGGTAACAGATGTGATAAAGTAGCACTGAAGACCACATGCATCAAAAATGTGAAATTCAAGATTATCAAAATAGGACAGGTTACATAGGATACTTTCTTTACAGTGAAAATCTAAACTGGGCTGCACGAAACCTTTGTGACTGGTGACTGGTCCACATGCAGCCAGCGCCAGCGGGTGGGATGTAGCTGGTCTAGGACCATAATTTTAAGCTGTTTCCAAGCGAAAAACATTAGAAACAGTGCCCAAAAACATGATTTTCAGTATTACCATACATTTACACTTGCTGAGAACAGGGCAAAGGTTTTCAGAACGTAGATTTACCTGTGGTAAGCACAAAAGTGTAAACCATGTGGCTTGTTATCTGTGATTCTTGTCCTAATTTGCTTTGAAACAAGCATCGAGGTAAAACCAAACTTCATGTTTTTTTGGCCACTGAGCTGCTTTTAACATTGTATGTGTGGTTCCTTGTAATTTTGCTTTAAAACCTTTGTTCTCAGGTCATGCGGAAGAGTAAGATGATACGGAAAAACATGACCAAAAATGTTCTTTGTGAAAGGAATGCAATGGCACTGAGTCAGAGCCCATTTGTTGTTCACCTATTTTATTCTCTTGAAACATCACGTGACATCTATTTGGTTGGTGAACAAATTATAGACTCCACTGATTAATAACATACCATTTTCTTTTCTTCAAAGTTTGTAGCTTATTCTGTTTATTTTTTTAAGGATGTAAAAGACACATTTTTATAAAAGTATAAAATTATGAAAAAGCACCTATTTGTGTTTATGTAGACTTCATATAATAATCTTTCTCCCTAATTTAGGATGTGTTTTAAATTGACTTCACTTTTTTCATTGCCTGCTGTGTGATTGTACTCCGTTTTTCTGTTTGTTTTTTCTAAATGCAACTAAATGCAAGAGGTGTGTTGCTTTTTTTACAAAAAGTTACCACTGTCCACATAAAATGACCTTACCATTACGTTTTCGAGGATTCAGCTAACTTGTCTCTGTTTTCATCTTTTTGTGATGATTCAAATTTGCACATATATATATTCAAGACACTAGTCTCCAGAAAATTAGAGTCTGAGTCAATCAGCAAATTTTTTAAAATAGGAAATCGATTTCGTGTAACAATATGCATACTTAGTCCTACAATCTTATTCAATTTGGCTATTTGATCTATTTGAATAAGATTGTAAGACTGAAGATGTGTACTATGTGAAATTGATTCCCTATTTAAAAATTCTATTGACTGATTGAACTCCTTCACACTTGTGGAGAGTGCTTTTAAAATAACCCTAAATATTTTCACTATTTTCAGAAACGAAGCGTTCATACTGTTTGTGCAAACAGTGGCACAGGTAGTTCTTCATAGAGGAGACACAATTCAAAGTAACATTGCTTGTGAAATTACATTTTGTAAAGGCAACAAAAACCGCCTTGAGCTTTTCAGCCGGCTGTTTGAGGAATCTCCTGCCTAGTTTTGCTCCCATCTCCTTGCAATGATTCAGCTTGTAC
>JGI24158J21664_10012995_pt1 | contig 11006 bp, 7 predicted proteins | sample Ectturendosymbi3_FD_21664 | JGI IMG/M metagenome (IMG submission 21664)
AACCCACATTACTTGGCGTGACGCTGATGAAGGCCTAAACTTATTTGATTTAGTGCAACCTAGTAGGTGTAAACAACAGAAAAAAAAAAAATTTAGGCTGAAACTGCAAAACGATTGCGATTGGACACTGTCTTCTCAACATGAAGCGAAATATTACAAACAACCTTGCGTGTGTATGGCAGTGTACGAGCTTCTGACAGCTTTGCTTGCATTGGAGTTGGCACTACCAGAGGAGGAAATTCCAGAACACATGCATTCGACGCAATATCAATTCAAAGTGTTAAAAATGTGAATTGTGTCATGTCATTGCACAGGTGCCATTTAGACACGGCAGAGGCCTTGTTGTTTCACAATAGTACTGTTGCAACCTCTCCGGTGGCGTTGCGTTGATTGTATGATTCACCACGAACGGGATGTGCGTGAAGAATAGCACCAATCATATGTGTAGCGCGAGCAAGCAACAGTAAGAGAGATTGCGAGCATGATCTCTATAGTTCCTTGCTGCCACGGTACGAAGCTTTGCGCGCATGCCGCTCAGGATTTCCGATCGCAACAAAATGGTGCTGTGACCAGGATGTGAAGGTCGTACAGAGTTCAGCCTTCACACAAAGAACGTGCGATCGGTGTGGTTCATTGTAAAAAGGAGGGGATGTTGTTGCAACCTCTCCAGTGGCGTTGCGTTGATTGTATGATTCACCACGAACGGGATGTGCGTGAAGAATAGCACCATCATATGTGTAGCGCGAGCAAGCAACAGTAAGAGAGATTGCGAGCATGATCTCTATTGTTGCTTGCTGCCACGGTGCGAAGCTTTGCGCCCATGCCGCTTGGGATTTCCGATCGCAGCAGTTGACAGGGTTGTCCGTGGGCATATTTATCTGATTCCTATAGGAGTCCCATTCCCATGGAAAAGCCTGCTAGCTGACTTCAACAGATCTGATTGTTCCGCCGCCTATGTCTCCAGGCGGTTATCAGGTTTGCATCCACATTATCAACTTAATTTCTTTAATTTCCAGAGAGAACTCATTACTGTTGAAAATGTTTGGTCTTTCTCTACGCTAATCACAACTCTGTTGTGTTAACCCTGCTCAGATAACCTCTAAACACAAACACCATTGTTGTCCTTGCCCAAAATGGGCAGATTTTGTTTATTCGTTTATAGTGGACTAACTGACAGGTTTAGACGCGCGCGTGGGTTTTTGTACAACTTAGCAAGTCTTCTCAAGCTCATCCGATCAGAAAAAACGTGGTGATTTTGGATTTTTTTTATATGATGAAAAACAAAAGCAATTCTCCAAACAAAACTGTGGGAAGTGCTCTTAACAAATGAACGAAAAAGTAAAGAAACATCTAAAATTTCTGCCAGTAGACGTCATTGGTGGTCAGTTTAACATTTAAACAGAACCTCGTTTAAAGCTTGTGGTTCTATCTGCAATAAAAGTATATTAGGTTGAGACTTAAAATTTTTCTATTTTCATTGCAATTTTCAGCCACATTAATCATGCCCAAAATGGGTAAATTTTTACGAAAATCAGGCACATAAGGTAAACTTGCCCAAAATGGGCAAATGCTTTACAACAATTGTTGGGCAATCAGATTGATCGCGGCACTGCTATTGACTTTAATATCTCACATACGGCCAGTCCCGTCGCCACAGGGGGTTTTGGTGGGCTAGGCCCAACCGAACAATGCACCAAGCCCCCAAAATTGAAATTCGAAAACTATAAATTAGTCGGGTTTTGTCAATTTGTACAATGTCAAGGCATTAACAGGGAAACCAAAAACTCACTCTAACCATTACGTGGGTTGGTTTTTACCTCAAACTCACTCTAACCATAATGTCGGGTGATTTTCACCTAGGGACCACGTGGCCACCAATCCTGTCTGGGTGAAAATCACCCGAGGTTAGTATTCCAGGGGTGTAATCTTTGCAGAAAACTTGAAAGTTATCAATGCAGACAGGTGCTCCTTATCGTTGGCAGTTGGCACGTGAACCTCGTTTTGCTCTGTTTTGATGGTGGGCAGGTTCCGCAGCGTTGTCTGGTCTCAAAGTTCATGTCCTCAATAAAATGTTTTGGCCTTTTACCACAAGTGCACGCACAAGGAGCTAAGCCAGAGTTCTAGAAACTTCAATTAGGTAAAGAGAAGCACAAGGTTCATCATGTCCTCAATAAAATGCTTTGATCTTTCACCACAAGTGCACACGGTGCAGGCCCATTCTGGCTCCACTTTTTTCGACTGGCGGAGAAGGTGTCATACATTCTCCTGCCCGTTTCTCAATGAAAACCACGAGCTGAGCAGAAGCCATTCGTGCCAAATTGATTTGTGGCGTCAGGGTTTGCACTTGTGTGATCTGCTCCCGTGCTGTCATCGGTCAAAGGTTGCTGGCGTGGCTTACTAGTGAACTTACATGCACTAACTCCTTTTGCCCAAATTGGTCAAGGTTGCCTTAGGGGGGATCTTTGTGAAGGAATTTTGTTACACCTCAGGTATCCATGGGTCAATTTGGGCAAATTTTTGTTCCCCATCGAAAACTGCAAAACTTGTGCATATTTCGATAGGACTGCCCGAAAGAGCGTATAAAAAATGCAGCTACTGAAAGAACCAGCTTTCTACCTGAACGTAAACTAATTTTTAAAGTAGAAGAACCGTTTGCCCAAATTGGGCAGAGTTACCTGAGTAGGGTTAATTTGTGGGATGTGGACATTTCATTTGCGTAAAAACTAAGTTATACCAGAATTCTTCATCAGTTTTCCACAGAAAATAGAGGAGCGGCCTTTAAACGTGTTACTTTCAAGTTTCACCCTTTAAGTCCCGCGTGCGCCACTTTTTTTGCAAAGTTTGGCAATCGAATAACTTGCCAACCGCTAGAGCTAGAGAGTTTTTCAAACCCTCTGCGGATTCAGCAAGTATTCTATTTGAGATCGAAAAAAAATTTTTTTCGCTTTGGATTTGGTGTTTTCTGGAGGTGACGTCACAATGAGAGAATGTTTTCGCAGTTTGGCCGAGTTTACCTGGCCCTGGGCGGCAACCCATTGACCCATTTTTTTGAAAACTAGACCAAAATCCGCGTCTTTAGAGCCCTTGATTGACTTGCTAGCAATAGCATATCTGTGGCCGAAATTATGGCTCAAAAACCCAGTTTTTGACAAAATTCAAAAAGTTTTAGAAAAGGTATAGTTTGTCCTCTCAGGGAAAAATTTGACCAGCCATAAATGGGCAGCAGATTGAGCTAGAGAGCTGTTCAAACCTCTAATTACTCGTGGCGTCGTGTAGTTCAGAATAGATTTTTTTTTAAGATTTCGGTTTGGGGTTTTGGGTCCATGGGTCATGATTTGGGGTATGTTTTTCGATTATTTTTATGACGTCATCATCCGATCCACAGGCCGACAATTTGACTCGAAGTTTTTTTGGGATTCTTGGCTAGAATGCGAGTCTTCAGAGTTCTTCATCGAGTTTCTAGCGTTCCTGGTTCAAACGTTATGCCAAAAAATTCCAAATATTTCAGGAATTCCCTAGGGCATATTACAGGATTTCCTTAATTAATATTCTATCATTTTTGCCATAACTTTTCAACCAGAAACGTTAGAATGTCAATCAAACCATCTAAAGACTCGTACTCCAGCCTAGAATCCATTCAAATCCAGTGGAGTTTCGCGCCGGCTCGATTTTGGAACTCCCACGGGATGTTGACATCATCCAATGTTTTGACAGACCTGTCAAAACATCCTGTGGTGATGTAAACATGGCCAAAAAGGCCGAAAACGCACAAGCAAATTTTTTTATAATTCTAAACTACAAGACTTTCCCCATTTAGAACGGGTTTGAACAGCTCTTTAGCTCAATCTGCTGGCGAGTGATGGACATTAGTATCACCATCACAGTACACCAAAATTTTGCTTTACAATCATCTCGCTATTCAGATGAACAGTTGCGGTCTCTCAAAATGTCTTTGCAGTCAGCAAGGTCAAAGCAAAAAGTGAGGAGGGGCCCACAGTATTTTATAAGCGTGGGATCCGTTGCTAACGAAAATCCAAGTGTACTACGCAGTTTTTAACGCCCTTATCATCAAAATTCTATAGCAAGAATGCTCATTGTCTTCAGTAATATGTAGCCAAGTGTTTTTACTAGCACCTCATTAAAGCAGAAAAGAGTTGAAGTTTGAAGCTCTTTTCTGTTTCATTTATAAAAGCGTTTCGTATTTGGCAGGTCAGGTTTCAATAGTTGCTGCAAAATGCATTTCGATGGTTGTTAAATGTTAATATTTCAATAATTANTATCACTTGTCTTCTGAGGGTAACGTTTACTTCGTAATTGCAAATGTGCGCTGCTTAGTGTTTTAATAGCGTTGTTCATTTTCCCTCTAGTAAAAATTTGATGAGGCAACCAACCATCGAAGGTTACCATTTGAGATTATTGGCAAAAACGTTTTAAATATACCTAGTTTTAATTATGAATGTTTCAGGTGCTACATATAACGGTTTCTTGAAATATAAAAGAAAATTACTAATAGTTAAGCCATTTGCAAGGTAACAGAAGTGACAATTCGTTTCAAGTGAAGTAAGCATCATGATGTTCTTGTGGTGAAAATTGCATCATGAAATACTGCCGCAACCAGGGCTATGGCATCAATGTCACAGACTGGCGCCGTAATTTCTGAGATATAGCCGAACAACTGAAAGTCGCAAAAAGTTTGAAAAATGGAATAACTTTCGTAGAAGTTTCAGGCTACAACAGTAGCCTACTTGCTTGTTTTGAAAAATTAAAAAGTAGGTTTAAACTTATTGAGAGATCTACAATCATTTCATACGAGTTCCTTTAGTGCTAACAGAGAAAAAAAATAAACCCTTCTCCGTAATATTCATAAGCTGCTCTAATCAGCGGTTTTTACTTTTAAAATCGGTGCTCAATTAAGTGGTTTTCACTGTAACCATTTTCCACGTGTAAAGTACAGTATATAGTGATAGGAAGGTGTTTTGTTTTTGGCTTTAAACAGTCGAATTTGGGCTATTTATTTAAGAATATGTTTTGTCTGTAACTACGGCTAAATATTATGAGTCAAAGACCATGAGACATGGGCTGAAAATATTAGGTGGCAGCGAAAAAAGACCTAAAGCTAAGGCAAAAACCGACCGAGGCATAAAAAAAGAAAGGTGCGTTGTACAAGTATTTTGACCACTGAGAGTGTACCCTCAATGTGACATCACATTGAAGATGACGACAACGTAGACAGATAGCCTGATCATGTTACCCCATATAGTCAAAGTGGAAGTTTATGTACCGGAAGTGATACAAGTTGTTTCGAAAGTGTTGATTCTGACAAAGAAGGAACCTTGTCGGATGTGCATTTGATGAGGAATGCGAGCAAGAACATTCAAAATTTGGTTGAACAAATGATGCTACTTAACCAGGTGTCATGAGTCGGAATGTTGGGGACTATCCTGGAATATTTAGCACAAATACGCCCGCCTGCAATCACCACAGATGTTTTTCCCACAAACGAGAGTGATAGGGCACTGTTGTCTAAGTTTCACTGCAAAAGATTACCACCAAATGGTGAAGCGGTAGGTCATCCATGGCTATTATTCCTGACCTGGAAAAATATAATTTTTTGCTACTACTGCAAACTTTTCAGCTCTGGATATCCACTAGCGCAGCACTCATTACCTCTCGTCTCTGCAGGTATTACACTCGTATCTCCTTTCTGATCAGGGAGGTATCTGGCCAGAGAGGAGGTATTACTGAGGGTTGCAATTCTTTGATTTATTGTGTTTAACGGCGCTGTCTATTAAGTGTCTGCTGGAGAGGTCTTGGGCCTCACCCTTTCGGGCCTCGCCTTTGTGACATCACTGATTTCTACCATTACGCCTTGATGCACCCACCAAAAATTTCCCCACACTACTGAGTGGGGCCCCGCAAAAGTGTTTCAAATCGGGCCCCGCACTTGCTAACGCCGGTCCTGCTACAGACATACGCAAACAAACAGTGGTAAGGTTGAAAATATACCACCAGGGTTTGGATCAACTCAGTGCGACACATTTTTTTGACACTTCGCGACTCTTGTTTGGGTCGTGACCCATACTTGAATCACTTTTATTTCACACATTGCAAGTAAACTCCAAAACTTTTGTAGTTCAGCGTTTGATCAACTTACATGTGTGATTACATCATATATGTAATTTATCATAAAAAACAATTTGTTAACACTTTGTTAAAAAGTCTTGGCACAAAGGCACCTTTCAATTTGCTAAAATACTAAACATTCCTAGGAAAGCTGGCGGGCCGGATTGGAACTCTTCGAGGGCCGGATCTGACCAGTGGGCCGGACTTTGGGGATCGCCGCATTAAGTACTCTACATTTGAAGGGGTCCCCAGAAGAAATTGCAATGTGTAAATACTCTGCTTTCAAAGGGCCCCCAAAGCACTTGTAATGTGTAAGTACTCCACTTTCAAAGGGGTCCCCAATAGCAACTGTAATTTNTAAATTCCTTGCTTTCAAAGGGGCTCCCACAGCAACTGTAAAATTAGAAAAGTGGGGGCGACGCCAGCTTGATATTGCTTAACTTTTATGTGTTGCCACTTACTAGCTTTGTCTTCCCAACTTTCAGTGTTTTTAAAGTTGTGCATCATGAATACCCATTTGCAATTTGTTATATCAGCCATATCGCAGTCTCAGGAACGTATCCTCTTGGGTGACCCGCATATTCCCTTCCTAGGCTTGATCAAAAGGTCTTATCACGATTGGCTGAGTATACGATGACGTTGTCAGAGGCCCCCATTTCAACCTTGACCCCGGCCCCCCATGCCCACGTTCACCACTGTTTGTGAGGTGGTAAACATATTTGCGGCTTTAGCGTAAAGCGTCAGGATTCGTTGCTTGGAGTGTTAACCGTGAAGTTAGCCTGTATGCCTGGTTGTGCACATCCAGAAGTTAGACTTCAACTTGATCATCCTATTTTGTGTAGTGATTGTTGTGAAAAATGAATTATGACTAGGCCAGGTAGTCTTCCCGTATTTCTACTGCATAGAACAGGGGTTTCAAACGCAAATTGCTCCGTGGGCCACATGAAGACTTTAAAGGTAACCCGCGGGCCGCATTATGACGCTGACACTGCAATGGTGGTACCTGAACTTACTAGAAACAGCTTTGAAAATCTCATTTCCTGCGAAAAGTATCATGAATTATTGGCAAATCATTTCTAGACGTCTCCACGTTAGTATTAATCAATTGTAGCCGTCTCAGGAACTGGTTCACTTGTCAGCTGAGCACTTTTAAACACCGGTGAATGAATTAAATAACGTAAATGTTATTCATTTCATTCACTTTCATGCCCGCGTTTCCTCTAGGCAGGGAAGCGGGGACAGCAGTCCTGTAGGAGGTCTTGGAATACCTCACGGTCAACAGCAATTTCAGATAGTTCTGCTGGCTCCACACCAACACGGGACCAAGCAAGGTCGAAGATAAAGTCATTCCACCCAGACCTTGGAAGATCTCTGGGCCGCTTTCCTGTGAGTTTAGCCAGCAGGACCTGCTTCGCCAGACTTTCGTGGGACATTCTGGACACATGGCCGAACAAACATAGTTGTGATCTTTCAATTCGGAGAAGTGGTTCGACATTCACTTGCAGCATACACTGCCTTGGGTTTGTAGAGAGACATAATACCTCGGCATTTTTAGTGTTGATTTTCATTCCGGATCGGTCGCACGCAGCAGGAAACCGATCGAGTGCATGCTGAAGACCCTGTTGAGAAGATACTAACAGTACCAAGTCACCTGCAAAAAGTAAGCGGTTGATCCTGCGGCTACTAACTCTTGACACCCTCGTCGACTTGGCTATCTATCCAATTCATGTAGAGTTAGACTATGAAAAGGTGTGGTGACAGCACACACCCTTGTCGGAGTCCAACACCCTCAGTGAACGATAGTTATTTAACTCTCCTGACACGGGCACAAACGTCTGAGCAGGAATACAGTGACCTGACGGCCAGTAACAGGCGGCTGTCAACACCCTACACCCACAACACTCTCCAAAGCTTTTCACGAAGAATCCGGTCAAATGCTTTGTTAAGGTCAACAAAGCTAGGGTTGCCAGATGCGTTTTGTAATAATACCGGCCGGTTTGTCAGCAACCGGGCTCGGATCTCGCCAGTAAGTTTGGGGGGCGAGATTTCGGTTATACAGTATTTGGCAAACAAGTCTCATTACGGGTTCAATACTGTAAGACAGATGAAGTATTCTTCACAACACTGCTGTGACAAAACAATGAACGGCCAAATAGCCTTATATCGCGAATGCTGTTTTCCGGTTTTCCGAATTGTAAAAAATCATCGTGAAAAAAGTGACATTTTTAGGTTTTAGGAGGGTTGATTGCCCCCCCTGGATCCGCCCCTGGTCAACACTGCCAGATCTAAGCTGTGTCGTAATTCGTAAGTGGCACAGGGAAAACAGAGAGATAATAATCAGTATTGTAAGCCACAATGAGTAAATTTTCTTGTATTTTGGCTGGCTCCTTATATTTCGGTGTGTGTGACGTGATAATCACACCAAAAGGATTGCGTCAAAGCAAGTAAACTTCGCTGAAGGAAATGTCCTGACAAGATTCATTATTAGCGTCATTACAATTTGAAGAAATTCTGCGTTAGTTCTTTCTGAAGTTAAGGCAAATTATTTATTTTCGAAATACCGGCTTCAAGCACTGATTTTCAAAATACCTTTTTTTACCGGCCTCTACTAAATTAGCAATAAAATACCGGCCATCTGGCAACCCTAGACAAAGCATGTGCAGAGATGTCTTTGGCATACTCCCAAGATTTCTCAAAAATTTGGTGGAGAGTGAAAATTTGGTCTGTGGCGCTGCGGCCGGGACGAAAACCGCACTGGGTATCATTCAGCTTTGGTTTAAATATTTTGCGGCGTCTTTTTCAATTCACTTGGCAACGTAAGCCTTAACTATTTGAAAATTCCCAAAAAGTATCGTGGGCCGCACAAAGCGCCCTTGCGGGCCACATGCAGCTCGCGGGCAGCGTGTTTGAGACCCCTGCAATAGAGTATAGTGCAGTTAGTGGATTATGGATGCTAACCACGTTGTATCCTCGTAGTGGGCCTTAGTCCAGGGGTGGCCAAACTTTTTGACCCGAGGGCCGAATTCGCCTCTGCTTGGCCACTGGAGAGCCGGATATAGTGCGATTTACGTGACAGGCTACAGCCAATGCTGTTGCATTGCTGTCCACAGTCGGAAACGCGGTGCTTGCAAAATATGCGCAACGTATTTGACGAGCCGGATTAAACTGGTCGGCGGGCCGGATGCGGCCTGCGGGCCGTAGTTTGGCCACCCCTGCCTTAGTCTACAGAATATTTGTGGACATTTATAGCCTATTTGAGATTCAAAATGTTATGAATCTAAACAAGTGCCATGCACCAGGAGATTAAAAGTTTAGATATTAGAGTAGAGAGGCTTATACATGGGTATTTCGACCAGTTAAAAGCACGATGCGCATGCTTTTCAAGAAAAATTCGCTTAAGCTCATGGTAAAGTTTCTCACTTTGCGGTAATGAAAAAAAAGTTCATCGCGGCGCACTGTTTTGACCAGCCTCAGGTTGGTCCTTTGGTAAAAGTGTTTTCGTAACTGAACGATGGGATTGATTCTGATTCCCTGCAATTTTTTTTTATCATCACAACATCCAGGCCTGTAACCAGGGGGGCTAAGCCATCCCTAGAAAATTTTTGCCCCCATGTAAAAATGTGTTGGACACAGTTTAAAACTACTGGACATAGTTCAAAAAATGTGGGTCCCTCTCAGAAAACTCTTCGCCCCTCCTGCTGTCCCAAGCTGGTTACAGGCCTGACAACATCCCTAAATAATCGTCGTTAATTAATTGCCAATGATTAGGAACCGATTCCTTTTGTTAAGCTCGTTCAAAAATTATTAGTTGCAAACTATGCCAGTCTATAATGGGTATTTCCGGGAAAATATTTGATAGTTTTATAATCAAATCGCACAATTTGCAAATGCTGTGTTGTGAATTAAATGTAAATTTTCAGAATGCCTACCCCCTTGCACAAACATGAAGCCCCCAACTGAAGCGTTTCTGGCGACGGTTCTGCCGGAATTACGTCCGCACGTAGAACTAAAAAAATAATGAAATAAGAAAAAATAAAAAGTAGGATGTTATGTTGTGAAGGCCATTCGGCCTCGGAATGTGCCATGACGTCGAAATATTTTTTTAGAAATCACAATAACAGGGGCCCCTGCAAGCATTTTGGGGGACCCACACTTGGGCTGCTACGGCACTGTATGACTTGCAACTACTCACAACAGAAAGAATGGCTTCATTCTATAACGCTGTTGAGCTGATTAAATTCCAATGTGACGTCATAAAATAAATTTTGACCCTTTCGTCACGTCACGCAGTGCTTAGGGCATTGAGCTAATAATTAAACAAAAAGCTATTGAGATATTCCCAAATCCACACCAAAAGAAATAGCGTTACATTGCACAACGACTGAAACAACAACTTGAGTAAATTAATATGCACAAAACTGTATAAATATTAATAACAATGAAAACTTTATGCATAATTGCCCCGTTTCAATTTTGAACTTTCAGTTTCACGGTTCCCCACAGATTCTTATGATCTCTGGTGCGCCTGGAAGCACGTACCTTTCACAGAAATGCATTATGCGCGAACGCCTAACAAGTTTTGCGAAACGCAGAGGTCATAAGCATACGTTTCTCGTTGTAATTCAGAGAAAGCCACGTCTCTACCAAAAATCGCATAAGCACAAAATTATGCTAACTTCAGCTGTTTCATTCCTCCGTTTGCTCTCCGTGCTTGCTAACCAGCCTCAAAGTACATGTTCAACCGTTCTTAATTTGCAATTTTCGTCATAGTTTTTGCTCTTATCCGCCAACCTGCAAAATGGAGTGAATAATGAACTGCAAAAAGTTGATGAATGGATGAGATATAATAAGTTGTCTTTAAATTACTCAAAAACTACATATAT
>JGI24158J21664_10012998_pt1 | contig 11005 bp, 9 predicted proteins | sample Ectturendosymbi3_FD_21664 | JGI IMG/M metagenome (IMG submission 21664)
AAGCAAAATTGTATGGGTTCGCCACTGGGTGCCGCAAAATATAATTCTCTTCTGCAGGGTGCCGCAAGCCTAGACAGGTTGAGAAGCACTGATGTAGGCTGTTGACTGTGGACATAGAAGTTATAGTTATAGAACATAATTTTGATTCATAGCAACGGATATATTATTATTACTATAGGTTTTTACCGCTTTATGCATGTATGCCATGAGTTGTAATGAAATTTCTAAACTGGTGGTTTGAGTATTCATTTCAATAAATATTTAATTTCGTATACCGGTACTGGTGTTGTGATCTGATTTGCATAAGTGATATTGCATAAGCCCAAAGAAAGTTTGGATGAAATTTCAGCTGTGTCTAGCTGCTGTACTTTAAGTTGACAAATCACGAAAAGGTTTTATTAAAATAAATCCTTCAAAATTAAAACTTACAAGGTTTAAGTGTCCACTCTCTACGCATTAAACAAAAAAATCATAAAAATAAAAAGGTCTGATTTGAAGAAAAAAAATCTGATTTATATCAAAAATATAATTTTTTGATTAAAAAAATAATGATTTTTTATCAACCCTGTGCGCAATTCACAGTGATGCAGGTCGTGTTGCGTGGCTAGGCAGATTTCGAAGCCAATGATCGCGTTTGAGGTCTCATGCATGCGTGTGCTAGTTCACCTATAGAACGCGCTTTAATCGGGGCAAGCGTAAGTTGCTAATCCTACTTAACTAGACTGTAGCTTCTTTGCTGACATGCGACACATTTTCCTTTTCCTGATTCATTTGTTGGAGTAGGTCTCAACAATTTCATTTTTTCTGTTAGATGTGAATCTCACCTTTGTGAGAAACAATTACGCCGGGGAGTTGTTTGTGTAGTTGTTAGCCGTGATGCTTGTCGCTCAAACTCTGTGTTTTTCATGCGTAAATTTATTACGTTTCATTACATATTTTATGTTGCAGGTGTTGTTGTTTATCAGATCACAAAATCATTTCAGAAACGTGGCTCAAGTGTCGTTTATGTCACCCTTGTTTTACGAAACGTTTATTTTCACAACACTTCATGCAGCATGACTGTGCTTTCCAAAATGTTAAAAACTACTTAAAACGCATTTTCTGCCCATCGATCGACGTCACAATCTTTTAGCAAAAGTAACTTGATATTAAGGTACAATTGCACGTACAACAACAGACATTTGATAAAAAAGTGTTACTCAAATTTCTAGCAATATTGAATTAGCTGAACCCGGAGAGCAGCATTCTCATGAGGATAGTTTTCAGTTGATACGTTATGGCCAAAGAAAATCGCCAGAAATCTACTATAAACTCACCATCAAATCCTCAAACACGACCCTATTACTACGAGCTATAGGTATGTTTGAAGAGAAAAATTACGAAACCAACAACAATGCGCCATTTACGACGGTAACTGCACAAGGTTTGTTGGTTAACTGCAATACTAACCAACAGATCAGCATATTTTCAAACTTTTCAACTTTAGTTCTGCTTTAGATACTTTATTTTTTTTAATTTTTTGTGCTGAATTTATTGCTTGGTATATTGGAAAGAACTGTGTCAAAGGTAGTGTTAGAAAATTGCATTGCTTGGCTGGTGTTCGTCCCTGCTTGAATTTTTTAATCTTGCAATGCGACATCTACTGCATACGACTGATGCTAACTGCAGTGCACTTCTTATATGTGCAGCTACTTAGACATTGTCATGGAAATCGTGGCTGCAAATTCTGGAAACGCAGCGCAAAAAATTCCGGGAATGGCCGCATTGCGGGCGTTCCGAGTGCTCCGCGCATTGAAAGCAATATCTGCCATTCCTGGTGAGTAATTATTGTTTACGTCCTACAATAGCTACATTCAAAATTTGGCGCACGAAGTTTACAAATAAAATAGTCTTTCAACAACGATTAAAACAACATCGGTTATGTTTTGGTTTATTAAGCGATAGATTGTGTCCGTTTGTTTGACAAATTTTGGTTGTTGATATCATATTTTTGCTTTTTTACGAGAACAATAAATACTTGAATGCCATAGTTATTGCCATGAGTCTAATTCTATCCTTGCTGAGGTCATCCACGTTGTATAATCCTGCGTTTATTTCTTTTCGTAATGTTCGTAATCCCAAATTGGATGTTGCACCAAGTACGGAATAATGCAGTCATTGGAAATGTTGAAGTAATGGTGTAAATTAACCACTAAGCATACGATTGGTCGCACGAAAACTTTCACACAAATTCTGTCCATCTATTTCTTGAAATTTTTATTTTTGTTTAAATATTTCCGCACGGTACGCTTTCGCCAGGTTCCATAACATGAGTATTGTGTTGGAGCGTTTTCATCCCAATGGTTTTCAAAATGGAAATAAATGACCCTAAGAAAATGAAGCTTTCATTCGTTTGTTATGCTTTATGGTTCGTTTTGGTTTTTATTGCATCAACTTTCCGAATGTTATTTTTTGAACTACACACTACGCGGTGCCGTGGCTCATGGATTATTTCTAAAACCTCCCATTTCTAACCCGCTCTTCTTCTCGCGAGGCTCGTGGCAGCAGCAGACTAAGGAGGTCTCGAAACACCTCACAATTTTCAACAACGCAAAAACAGTTCTGTTGGTTCAAGACCAAGGCGGTATTAAACCAGGTTGGAGATGTAATCATGCTGCTTGGACCTTGGTTCGACTCTGGGTCGCTTAGCCGTGTGTGTAGCCAACACGACTAGCATCATCGACCTTTCTTGAGGCATTGTGTTCATCTGGCCGAACCATTGTGGCCGGGATCACTCTGTTTGAAGAAGTGGTCCGATTTTCAAAGCTGCACACTTTGCCGCGACGTTTCACGTCGTGAAATCCTTACAAAAATGAAATATCAGCCACTTGTGCTTGAGCACTCTTTCGGACATTAACCAAGACTCATCACCGTAGGAAAGGAGTGAAATGGATCAGTAAAACTGAACTCTAACCGATGTTTGTAAGTTTCCGTTTTGTGATCACGGAATGATAAAGCTCAAGCTGCGTTTGTTTTGCCAATCCATGCATAAATCTCCTTGTTCTTCTTTCCGTCACTTGTGAATACCACCTCACGGCACTTGAACTTCTCGACCTGCTGCAGTTTACTGTCTCACATTTGCAGCGTACACGGACTTGGGTTTCTAGAGAAGCATAAAACTTCAGTGCTTTTGGTTCAAGATTTCGTGCCCACTTCATCGCATGCAGTGGCAAACCGTTTAATGCACGTTGAAGGCTCTGTTCAAAACATGCAAACAGCACCAAATTGTCCGCATACAACAAAAGTTGACCCTGCCGTTTCCAGTGGCGGCGCCCTCATCGAATCGGCTGTGACTATCAATCCAGTTCATCGAATGCTTTTTGACTTAACGCTAGGACCCGCTGGTGGGATGAATGCAAGCTTCTGAGCAGGAACACAATGACATGATGGCCGTTAGCTGGTGACCGTATAGGTTGTTCTGCAAAACTCCTTAAATCTTTTCTCGAGGAATGTGCTAGTACGCATTTTCGAAGTCGGCAAAACAAGCGTGGAAATATTTGGCATGATCCCAAGATTTCTCTGAAAATTGTTGGTTAATGAAAATTTGATCTGTTGTTCTACGGCCAGGACGGAAACAGCACTGGATAATTATCTCGTGACATCTTTTTTAAAGCACTTGTCACGCACGTTTCCAGGAAGGTTACCGAGAGAAATGGTGCGGCAGTTGGTGAATTCACTTCTGTCACTGCCTTCCTTTTTCTTTATCGAGATAATCACCCCAGTTTGCAAATTTTCAAGCACTCCTGGTCGGATTTCATCATAAACTACAGGCTTCGCAGCTTTAAATATTTTGAAAGCTTTCAATGAAACCTTTCAATATTGCAATATTTTGAAAGCTAGAGAGATGTCGGTTCCAATCATGGCGTATTACTCTCGAAAATGCACGCCGTGTTTCTGATGGCATGCGAGTGACTGTGGGTTCAGAAGATCAGAAGAAATACTCTCTCCATTTGCAAAGTATATCTTTTCTCATTGCTGAGTAGAACAGTGTTTTGGTATTGGACTGGCAATATTAGATGTTTTTCTCAAGAGACGCCGGATTGTTTTTTAGAACACTCTGTTGTGTCTCCATTAAATGGAAACTAGTTCATCCACGAAATCCACTACAATTGCCTTTTTGGAAATTTTTACTACTTATCACTGGTTATGGGGACTTGCGCACCTCAACATATCCGAATACAAAGTACTGTAGATACGGTTTTGTTCTGAAGCCAAATTGATGGCATCTTTGACCACTTAACACCATCAAGGGGATACTTTTTTGTCGACTGTCATCATACCGAGTTGTTTGTGTCCACGCATTAGAGTGGCTAACTCTGATATGACGGCTGTTTTTAACAGTCATCTCCCTTCTACACGTTGTTTGCCAAGGCTTTTCTTGCATCTGTAGTGGATACATTCGTGCAAAGCATTTTGTGAGCCTCGAAAGAGTGGTTTTGGGAATGATCTATTTGTGATTTTGCAAGGTGAACTGTCGAGATGCAACGTATTAGCCGTCATCACGCCGATTGTTCATTCTTTACGGTTGTTTCTGTGAAGGCTAAGCCCTATTTTTCAACATTATTCTGTATTGAACCGTTTAAAGACTCGTTGCTCTCTCTTCACTTTCACGTTCGTCGGTAGGTTTGTTCTATATCTGAATAATTTCAAGGAAGCAATCCACGTTCAAGTGATTCTGGAAGGTTATTTGCGGACGAATGTGATGAGAGCGTTTATGTTGCCGTGCTTCGGTTTGCCAACCTGAAGGCGACAGGTCGCTTAGTTGGGAGACTGAGCAGCTCTCCTGCAACAACTAGGTTGAGTCTTCAACTTGTAGGGTACCGCTATATTAAGACAAAAAAAATGTATAGCACTTTTAGAATCGTGCGCTTCATCGGCTCTCTGCTCATCCTTGCGCACTTGGGCCTCATTTCACTTTATTCGCTAGGATTTCATGGTCCTGCTGTTTCGTACATATCCTGAAATTTTTCCAGTCGTATCTTGGAGACAACTACTGTAGGTGGTGATCTCTGTCCACAGTTTTTCACCCATTTTGACACGAACGTCCAAAATTAGAACAGGTCAGTTGAAGCAGAAATCAATCAGTGATTATTGCCCCAACGAATCTCTGTGCATGGCGTTCTTTGTATCGAAGCAAATCTTTGTATCGGAAAAAGTGTTCATGATGCACAGTGCGTTGTAACACTGCAGTGTCAGTAGAAACTTTCCGTTATCATTCAAGTTAGCATCGCCATGTTAACCGATCACGCCCTTCCATACATCAGGGTTGTTTCAAGCAGGTGCATTGAAGTCTTCTAAAGGATCGTGGGTTCGTCAGCTTTACATAGCACTTCGCAGGGCATCACTACTTTCCTGCACCAACCTGCTGGGCAGTTGAGTTTGGGTCGAATACACATATCAAACACAGGAATTGGTCGAAAATTTTCAACTTTAAGATGCACACTTCTTCCCAGTAGGATCCATTCACCAACATAATCTTTCAGTTGAAGACATACAAGAATACCCGATTCCACTTGGGCGGATATTGTTGGCTTAACTCCGAAGTAGAAAAGTTTCTAACCACTGCCCAGCTCCACAATGTACGCTATTTTGTAGAGACGCCAACAATGTCCAGGCAGTATACGCTGACTTATTCAACTGTTTCGTGCTCTTTCTTCCGTAAGTGAAGTGTTGTTCCAGTTTCCAGTCGCCAGCTTATGGCAAATTTGCTGTTTGCATATGGTCTTCAAGACTCCCAGATCAGAAATGCTCTGTGCTCTCTGCATTCCCTTCCACAGATGCGGGAGAAACGTTGGACCTCCATTCGCAGATTACTGGTTGTGGAAATTGTCGTATAGGCCTTCTGTCTACAGCCTGAAAGCGGTCCTTGACGTACCCGACGACTGATACGCGATGGCATTGATCGTTTTCCTGCATTTGATGATAGTAACTGCCAGAGTTACAACCGTTGGAGGAACCAACTGCGCCATTTCCGGAGCAAATTTTGTAGAAACAGCGTACCACAGGAAGTCGTTGCTGCGGGAACATTTGTGTAGGAGAGGCCTTGAATTGTGTCTACATCATGAGCAAACATGTGACAATCACTACACCTGAAATAGAGAGGCTATGATGTGTTCTTGAACTTAGCTCAATCATGTAAATGAGAAAAAGTTTAGGGTTGATTTTGCATGTTGGATGCTTATTTATTTTGAATGCTAACTATTGCTTACACAAAGCTGTGCATTCCGGTAATGTCAGATCTTGTAAACACTGACTAACTACTGTAAAGTACATTTTTAGGATCCTATGTGGTGCGTTTGTTTTTTCAGTATGTAAGAGATTGCAAAAATGTTAAACAGAGGAAAACTTTGAAAGCTTCCAAAGTTTAATTTTTTGCATTTTCGGATTATTCGCGTTTCGCTGCCAGCTTTTCGAAGCTTTTTGACAGTTCTTTGTTAAAAGAGGAACACAAACGTTGGTGCCCTCCTTTGTGAATCTTTTGGTCTTGGACTCGTGTAATCACTATCAATCAGACGCTAATACCGCAATGCATTACTCCCTTTGCAATATATAACCTTGTGAATATGTGCCATCTTGGCGGACACATGACTTCATTTTACTTTGGCAGGTTTAAAGGCAATTGTTTCAGCCCTGATCGAATCCGTTAAAGCCTTGAAAGACGTCATGATTCTTACACTTTTCGGATTATCTGTCTTTGCTCTAGTTGGACTGCAGCTGTTCATGGGAACTCTTCGGAATAAGTGCGTAAAAACGTGGCCTCCAAGGTTGGTATTTTATCTATTTTTTACTGAGGTTCTACGGGGGGTAGTAGACACCCAGGCATTAATTCAGGGGCGGATCCAGGGGGAAGATTGGGGCTATCGCCTCCCCTAAAACCTATGAAAGTAACTTTTTTCAATATGATTTTGTAGAATTCGGAAAACCGCATTCGCGATTTGAGGCCATTTTGGTGTCAATTGTTTTATGACAGCAGTGTTGTGAAGTGTACTTCATCTCTCTTACAGTAGTGAACTGGTAATGAGACTTGACTGCCAAATATTAATGAAATCGACCCCCCTCTAAACTTACTGGCTTGATCCGCCCCTGCATTAGCTAAATGCTGTTTCGAAAACAGCAACTTTAGAAGTTCAGTAAGTCTCATAATTTTCAATAATGAATATTTTCCCACACATTGAAATTTTATGGTGCTATGGAAATATGTGGAACGATGAGACACCCTTTGAAGGACTGTGAAAATATTCCGTCTGATCTCCGCAACAAACAAGCTCGTTGACAAAGAAACAAAGATTAACAACTGTTTTCTGAAGCTTTCAGCGTTTTAACAACATTTGAAAGCAACAACGGCATGCTGACCCTGTCAAAGACGGCTTTATACAGTAAAATTTCAAAGGTTCACTGGCACATTTTACCGTCAATAAAGCGTTGCTCCTGGTTCTTGGGCCTAAACGGCGTGATNTTGTGTAAACACTGCATTGAGTAATCCAATGTATTCGCAACAAATATNTCACATGCATACTTGCATTATCTGAGAAAATGTAGGCTAACAAAGTCTTGATTAAATGCAACGCAGTGCAAAATAACTCTGGTGGTGATGCTTATATCTGGACTTATATATGCTGCGTAATCACAACCTGAGTCGTTCTAGGAGTTAGTAATGGCACAAATCAGCTACTTAATTTCTGTCATAACTGCAGAATATGGTTGGATTGAGAGCAATTAATCTATAAAATGATATGAATTTCAAATAAATCGAGAAGACTGTGCAAGCTTTGTAAAATTCAGTGCACGATCACACGGAAAAACAAACAACCTGATAAGCTAGGAAAGCGTTTGCTATTTGATTTACAGCAGTTCTGTGACCGAAAGTGACATTCTTATTTGGCGTTTTGGCCGTTTCGCAACAAAACCGTGAATGCTAGACGTGACAGTTTTATGTTGTTTGTTCATTGCGCGATTGCACACCAAACGGAAAACAATTTATTGGCCGGCATCATCGATTGTAACGAAGTCTTTGAAATTGGCTAAAAATGTTTTGTCTCACAAAGATCTAATAATACTGTTTTGAATTTTCCATGTTTTCACGAACTGATACATTTTAATGAAACGGTGATGTCATAAAGCAATAGAAAATTAACACAAGACTGAATTGCTTATAACAGGCTACTGCTTGCAAACCTTTCATAACTGATGAACATTCAACAGAATTATTTCTGGAAAATGTTTGAAACTTCATCAGATTAAAAGCAATGCTATGACAAATATCTTGGATCGAGCACCCCTGCTAGAAATTTGCGTCGAAACCAGGCCAAGGTGTTTCTAAAGCAATCCTCGTTTAAAGCACATTAGTCGCTTGGTTTTTTTATATGTAAGAAATGACACCAATGACAAAAGTGATACGTACTCAGGTTTGCATTAATGCACAGTTACAGTGCTATAGATCTAATTACAGTATCTGCTTCTGCGACCCACCTGAACAAGGTAGAAAAGTTACTGCCTGCCAATTATTAAATTATAAAAATTTTTTAACAAGTTTCCTGACCAAGGCTTCTTTAAGATATTTTGTGTCGGTGTGGGAAAAGAATTTCCGTTTGTTTTAAACAAAGTGTTTTTCTGTGTTCATTTACAGTGACAACAATGTGCTTATGGACGCGTGGATGACGCAAAATTATTCCAATGTTACTGAGCCTTTTGGTCCTACATTATCCCTGAAGCCTGAAGATCTGAATTCGCAATTTATTTTTGAAACCGCTGATGGAAAACTGGTAGATTTTTCAGAATTCAATGACTCAACCAAACTGGTGAGAATACAGTTTGGTTTACAAGGCGCCGTTCTTGCACAGACACACTGCACTTAATGAACTTCTTGAGTATAATTCATTCGTGAAACTTCATGAACCATATTCTGTCTGACGTAGTCACAGAAAAGCAGGCTGTGTTCATTCTCATCCGCAGCATTCCTATTTTAGCATATGAAGTAATTATAATTTGCAGTGGGGATAATGGCAAAATTTTGCTATTGTTATTTTGTATGAGCTTTTAAACTAACAGAAACAGTCTTTCCACGGAAAGAAGCAATCTACCCAATGGGATAAATCAGTTCAGACATAAAAAACAATTCTTGGTGTGAAAAACGTTTTTGTACTCTTTCACTTTATCAGCGCAATTCATCGTTCTCCTTTACAGGAGGGTCCTGTATCACTAACAAAATTTATAACAATCGATTAGACAGCTACCCAAGAGCATTCTCTGTGGTCACTGAGGTGACGTGACTCATTTCACCTGACTAGACCATGCTTACAGTAGATGGGTCCTTTGTTCATTATATGAGATAAGTCTGTTTACAGCGTTTGGACGACAGCAATGAGGTGAAAGACTAACGGCCCTGCAGCAGCTTGCTGCATCTGTACCGGGCGAACGAACCCATTAAGCGCAGAAAATAACGATATTCTGAGCATGTTGCTTTGATTGGGCTCGCTGTTATTGATTGCATTCTCTGCAACTGGCGGCTTCATCGGTGTCAATGCTGCTCCACGAGAGCGATCCAATGCGGATGCATTGCCGCGAAGTTTCGATCGTGTGACTATTTAAAAAACAGTTCCTGTAAGCCGATCGGGAAGTTGACATTAAGGGGCTTCGACAGTTCTGACTCGCAATATATTTTACACGTCATGATTTCACCAGAAAAAAGGGTAAAATAATTTGCAGTATTTTGCACAGCGCAGTGACAACTTTGACCATAAAAATTGTGTGTTAATGTAACTGATGTGCTGGAAGCCTTTGTTCTAAACGTGGCAGACATTTTTGCTGCAGGGACATTTTATAATACAACAAAGCAAAAGTGATTGGAAGCTTTGTTTACTTCAGAGGCGCTCAGATGTCGAATTTTTTTAACCAATGTCAGCCAAATTATAACACATGTAGTTATTTTTAAAGATGACTGCGCAAAAGAGTTGAACTGAAAATAAAAGTCTTTACTCAACTGTTGCAAAACTTTGAAAACGACAACGACGTTTCAGTAAACTTGCAGCAGGCTTTCATGGTGTCGTTTTCAAAGTTTTACAACAGTTGAGCAAATATTTTTATTGTTATCCTGTTGGCTGGTTCTGCAACATGTTTAGATGAAGTGAAAATTTGGTATTTTTGTGTTTAAAAAGAGAACATCATCTGCTCTTCACAAATCTATGACAAATTTTTCTAAAAATATTTTTTGTTTCACGAATAAGAGCAATCATCGTTTATCAATGCTTTGCAATAAAAGCACGTATAGTTTCGTCAATCAAAAATTCTTGCCAGAGTCTATTCATGAAATGAAGTAGATTTTCAAGAACCTATTTAAGGTTTACATCTGTCTGTTTTGTCAATACGTTTTTTTTCCCAGGGTGACACAAAAAAAGCGGTCATCACCAAAAATCGAATAACTTCCAAATTTTATTTGGATTGACACAAAACTTCAGCTACATTAGGTCAAGTTTGTGCAGCAGACATCTCCAAAGTTTCAAGTCTGTGCTACAAAAACTCTTTGTTTCACTGACACTCAAAAAATGTGCTCCAAATGAGCTCCCCGGCGGTGCAGACACGTTTGGATCCGGCGGGCAGAGTTCTCGGTGACCCTCCTGCATTCCTCCCTTGGGATCGCTCTTTTTGCTGCTGTGATTGCTGCCTTCAGGTCAGGGATAATCTTGGGTTGGTTTCCATACACCCTGTTCTTTAAGGTATCCCCACAGATAAAAATCTGGGGGTTCACATCCAGTGAATGCAGCGACCACTGCGGGTCACACCTGCGGCTGATCAGTCGGATAGGGAAACGCTGCTGTAGCCATGCCAATGATTAGTTTGAGGAGGCGGGGGTGGCACCATCCTGTTGTAACCACTGGAGAACCCTGACGACCCCTCTCCGTCGACCAAGTGCTGTCCAGAACTTGCCAAGCACCTGGACATATCGCTCGGTGTTGATTGTCACAGACCG
>JGI24158J21664_10012999_pt1 | contig 11005 bp, 6 predicted proteins | sample Ectturendosymbi3_FD_21664 | JGI IMG/M metagenome (IMG submission 21664)
CACACACAGTATGTCACTGGCAAGCAGTAGGTAATTCACAAACATATTTACCACAGTCTATCCCAATGTATGGCTCTGCCCAGCTGGGCTGAGACTGAGTTTATTACAGTAATAGTAAACAGTGAATAGGCCTAGATGGATTCAGAACTCCCCCTTATCTTACCCCAATGGCCACAGTGATGGGGACTGAAAAGCAATAGCCCCTTTCACTTGCATGACCTAACTATTAACTAAACTATATCAACTCACCAGCAGTCTTAATTAGCCATGAACATAGGTACAAACACTGCCGTGCTTGATTAGTTTTATAAACAGGTTAGTTTTGTCAAATGCTTTATTAGAAAGTAGATATATCTAAAAAAGCTGGGGTTGCTTTCTTTACATAATATGATACAATAATCCATTGATTAACGTAACATGAGAAACTGTAAACAGCACAGGACGTTACGTGTCTATAAAAAGGAATCCTTTCATAGCAACGAATCAGACACAACGACAATACTTTACCCGATTACAGTTTCATACAATGAGCAGGCATCTTAGCTGTCATCTGCACAAAACAACTTCGCAATCAATAGTCTTGCATACACAAAACGTAGTTCAACCATGCGGTGATAATCTTGCTTCTTGTTCTTCACTAAGGCTGTTCTTTTTTGCAGTCTATACAGGAACCGCTGAAATTTTGTCAGATTCTGCAAATTGTCATCAGTTCAACCAGTTACAGCTCACACTACAACCATCCTCGCAACTGCATAGTATTTAAGGTAGCCTTATGGTGAAAAAATGGTATGCGTTAGTTGTACGTGGATAGTTTGGTTACGCTTAACACACCCTCCTGTGACGTCAGGAGCTCTCCTCCTCAGGCGTCCAATGAAAGCGCAGTCTTTATCACAAGTTTGTTTACCTGTGGAGCGTGAACGTCGATTGGGCTCGTATTATACTCGCTATATGGCATTTAACAACAAAAGACCACAAGGGCGTCGTCGCAGCTAAATCTCCTTCCAGACAAAACACTTTGCGAATAGATTTAGCTCCGTCGTCCTTGTGATTTCTTATTGCTGAAATATAGATTTCTGTAGTCAGAACCTTTGCAAAGTTTAAGTTATGAAGGCAGAACATGGCAGGCTGATTCTTCGAAGGCTCGACAGCAAACTTAGAGCTTTTAATTCCCGCTATAGGCCAGAGATGAACATCGATTTGGATTTAAATCCTGCTGGATTTGAGAATTTTGATGGATTCGAATTGGATTTGGATTTTATACAGTAATTTCTGCACAACCCGATTTGGATTGAATTTGAGAATTTTGTTTGTGTACTTCTTGTTCTTCGCAACTTTCGGTTCAGTTTCGGGATTACAGATTACTGCAGGTTTTTGAATCTATGAAGTTTGTTTCAGTGAAGTTTCTCACGTTGGCCGGGTTGTAGTCTACATCGTGTTTGTTTAAATCTTGAGCCTTGATTGCACAGTGATACAAGTCTCAGAGATGATTGAGCACTGGACTGGATCCGGGTCAAGCGAAATTTCTGACATATTATTGTTTGCCAGTTATTTTGCTTCTCAGAGGAAAGGAATAAAGTTTGGCAATTATAGTAGAATTTGCCTAATTCGTCACCCCAAGGAGATTAGAAAAAAGTGACGAATTAGGCGAAGTGACGAATTATGCAAACAGGTGAAAACTCTATCACAGAAGCTCGTATACTTTATCATAGTAACACGTACACGTACATAGTGGTCTTATTTGCAGTAAAATACAAGTCTATGACGTTATGGTTGAATACAACAATTAGTTCCTCTGCTCTATCTGGGCTCCTCCATTTAATCAAGAACCTTTTAAATCTTTAATAAACTTTTCCGCGTTCTCTCAATGGGGAGTGGGGGTCGAGCTTCGCACCTCGTGTATAAATTCGATAAACAAATTGCGAGGTGCAACAATTCTCAGTAAAGATCCTTAATGTGTTTGAATTCCCATACGTACTAGCTGCTTAGACATCAAAAGCGAAANTGCAAATGACGAATTAGACGAACAAAACGCTTCTCAGGGATAGAAAGAGGTGACGAATTAAGCAAATTGACGAATTAGACGATGGTGAAATAGACGAACAGAAATGTACACAAAAGATAGGGATTCTGCCGGGACCGACGAAAAAGCGACGAATTAAGCGAATTGACGAATTAGACGAGTTCTACTGTACTTTTTTGATGTGTGTTGCGTGAATTAAAACTTTTTGGTGAGACCAGGGCCCTGACCTGGGGAAGTGCCGCCCCGGGGCGAGTCGAAAAGTGCCGCCCCCCACCACCACCAGTTGGTGGTAAAGACTATGGAAGAGCATTTGCTATTTCTTCTTTTCACCAAAAGTGCCGCCCCGGGGCATTACCCCCCATGTCGGGGCCCTGGGTGAGACGTCAAATACCTACAACAAGCTACAGCACGCGAATAAGTATAAACACTGAAAAATATTGGACTTAGTCTTGGACCTCAATTATTTTTCTTTTTCTCACCCTATAACCTAAACCCAAAGCCGACACACTTACCTAAACACCAAACCCTAAGCCCTAATCATCAGTTTTCTCAGCGTATTTGATATGTAGAATATTACTCTGTGCATGCACACATGGCGTGAAGTCAGAAATTTCGTTTGACACCGGACTGTAAATCGCATCAACCATTTAGGACCAGGAATGTATTTGGACTGAGTTAATGAAAACGAGGTGCACATTTTTTGTTGAAAAAATAGGTTTTGTAAATTTTTTCATCTTCTTTTGGATTTGGACTTTTTATTTGAAAAATGTTTTGGACTATGATTGGACTCGGACTGAGTTATAAAAATTCAGAACTGAGTCTGGACTGCAAAAAATGACAGTCACCTCATCTCTGCCAAATCTGCTCTCCTATGTATCATGCAATCAAACAGAATCGGTGTGACGTTCATTGATCTGGTCCAGGCCCGCCCAACCTTTTTAGTGTTACGGGCCACTTTCACATGCGGAAATTTATTGCGGGCCACAAACGTTTTTGTGATGTAACAATAAGCTATTGTGACGTAACAAATACCATGATTTTGATAAGTTTTATGCGATAACACGAGGTGATAATGAGTCCTATAGTTGCACGCAGTGTTGCCAGCTTGTATGGANGTAAACCAAATCTAAAAAGTTGACATATTTTCGAAGCGTTTGTTANACAAGCTTTTGGGTGGTAGGCCCATAACAGAAACAACAGGTATAATTTTGGTGTGTTTTGATGGCAAATATATTTGAGCTTATAAAAATTACAAAAAATTTTAAAAGTCTGCTTACGAACTTATTACATCGCGGGCCACTTAAAAAACCTCGCGGGACGCGGGTTGGGCAGCCTTGATCTAGTCCCTTAAATTTTTAAAACAGACACGAAGTCCATAGAGTAGGCTGCAAGAACACACTGTCTGCACAGCGCAGGATGGTAAAAACACACACAACAGAACGCTTTATAACGGCATTGAAGGTAAAAGCACAAGGTTACAGACACTTTCTCAACATTTTTGTTCGCTAACCGGTAACACTTACGCTTGGTACGAGAACCGTCGCCAGAAAGTCGTAAATAGGGGGGCTTTACGTTCGTGGAGGGGTGCTTGACATCCAAATTTTACAAAAATGCCACTAATTTGTAGTGTTTTATATTTCAATTTGGAGGAGATTAGCCCATCAAAGCCTCCCCCGTGGCGACGGGACTGCTTGGTACAACACTACATCCAGGGTAGGACACTGAGTCCGAACCTGGTCAAGGCCAGGTGAAGTACAAATGTGTTGTGGCATGCACACGCCCTCAAACAAACACTGTAACGTCCGAGCACTCAGTGACAAAGTAAAATGCGGTTGTAGTGTTCAAAGAATGAGGAAGAATGTAAACAATCTGAATATGGCTGCATCAAAGCAAAACCATACGTTGTTAGATTTTCTACATCGTTTAAGAAACAGGTACACACTTTTTCACAATAATTTCTCAAAGGTAGGAATGTTGCGTCGAGCCTGATGACTACTAACACTCGCTCGCCACGGCAGGTTGTGTAGAGCCCTGAACCCAAAATTATAGGCCACACGCATTCTCTGCATGTATGCCTTCCTGAAATTACACCATAATTGTGATGCATACACGGACGTACAGAAGGAACAAAAAAGTAGCCTACATTTTTCTGCGTTTAAACATCGGGAAAAAGAACCTCGCAGCTTGTTTGCTGAACAATATTGATACCGCATATGTCTCCAGGGAGGGGACTATCCCTCCCCCCAAAAACCTATGAAAGTCACTTTATTCACCATGATTTTGTCAGGGCTCTCACAAATGCAACTCCAAAAATCCCTGGAACAGTACCAAAAAATCCCTAAAATCTGTGCAGCACAGGTGCAGGAGCAGGCAAATTTTTAGCGGTGCGAAGGATTTTTGCCCGAATTCTCCTAAACTTGCCAGAAAAAACTCCATTAAGAAAATGACCTTCAAAAAAAGCTAAGCTCTTCATATTATTTTGGGCTCCATTTTTGCTCATATTTTAAGGGATTTTTCCCAGATTTCACCAAATCAAAACTTGGGGATGCGCTTACATCCCCGCTTCCTACACCAGTGGTGCAGCACAAAATCGGAGTGCTGTGATAAATGTTAAAAATAGGATCAAATATGATTTCCAAAATAGACTGAAATAGTTCATTTTACACATTTTCATACTTTTCTGAAAATCCCTAAAAAGGGTCAAAAGTTCCAATTTAGGGACAAAAACCCTGAAAGTGAGAGCACTGGATTTTGTACAATTCGGAAAATAAAACTGCATTCGCGATATACGGCCATTTTGCCGTCCATTGTTACGTCACAGCGGTGTTGTGAAGCGTGCTCCATCTCTCTTACATTAGTGAACCCGTAATGACTACCAAATAACGCTGAAATCGCCCCCCATAACTTTACTTGCTGGATCCGCCCCTGGCTGTCTCTGAATGTGTTTGTCATCTGAGAACTCAATATCTAGTACAATCCCCAAATATTTTTAGTGATTAACAGATTTTACCTTTTGAACCATGATTGTTGTACGAACAGCATTCGGCCAACCTATTCAGTGTCGTAGCCAGACCGAACATTTGGGGGGGGGGCAAAATGTTTGATTTTAGGCGAATAACACTATTTTGTTTAGAAAAACGCCTCTCAAAGCACAAAATGACTACATTTTCTAAAAATTTAGGGGGGTAATGGCCCCTTTGCCCCCCCTGTCTACGCCTATGAACCCATTACCGAGTAACATTTCGCGCAGCTCGACATTATTTATATGTGTATCCTAGTGCTAATGAGTCACTTGTGCAGTACACCTGTCAGGCTAATCATTCTGGTTTGATATCTCACAAGCTATGCAGTAAAATGGCCTAATTTGGATTGGTGAAGTAAAATTTTCAAATTCCAAAAAATCATGCAAATGACGTGACTTTGGGTTAGTGGGTTTGAAAGAGAGAAGCACAAGCTAACTTCAACTACTGTAGTTTGCAAGCTATTTATTATTTTTGATTCTTTGAGTTGGATTACGTACCGCCTAATAACAGTGATAGGATTTTGGATTTAAACGGGATTTGTATTTTAAAACTGTCATTCTTCGGCGTTCGATTAGATTTTGAAATAAAATTATTGAAACGGATTTGGATTTGTAAGGTATAAATCTGTTCATGTCTACTATAGGGGACTTTCAAACAAGCACGTGATTCCCTTCCACCGCAGTGAAACGAGCCACAAATGTGTGACATCATGTCACATGTAAGGAGTCCCTTAGTTTACACCCTTAGTTTTCGTGTCTGACGCTGGCATTCTCTTCGAACACCTTGTGCTTTCATGTGTGAGCGTAATGCAGTGGTTCCCAAACTGGGGGTAAATTACCCCCCGGGGGTAATATGCGATTCTTCAGGGGGTAACGCGGAACCAAAATCACAGTGTTGTTCTGTATTATGAGCGATCACTGCAAAATAAACTTTTAAACTGAAATGCGAAAACTTTTTGTTGAGCGTCAAAAGACATAGGCTAATAGTTACCTTGATTTGGGTAACGGTTCAAACAAGTTTGGGAACTACCGCCGTAATGTATAGTTGGCCTTCTCTTTGGGATCAAACCATCAGCACTTCTTTTCTTGGCTTTTCACAAGGCACTTCATTTGGGCACAACATTAGGCCAATTTTCAAGTACATTTTATTATTTCTATGCACTTTCTTGCTCAGTTGACTGGTCAAGAAGTGGCGTATGAGGTTTGATCTGCGTCGAGCTGTATCTTAATTGTTGAGAGTGCTTTGAAAATTATAATTGCAACAAAGGCATTTGCAGTAGGCTACAGAACTTTTTCGATATTGTACAAAGTGATCGTTCTTGATGGCAGTGCTTTGGATTGTCATACTCCCACTCATTGTTCAGCATCAAACCAAGGATCACTGCTACATCACACGCCCACTTAGCCCCTCTAGAAAGCTAGTTTTCCGTGAAACACCGCAAAGACCGTAGCAGATTCGTCAAACTCTGGAAAAAAAAGCAGAAAACTACTCCATTTTTCCGTGAAATATCGCAAAGATCATATGCCTTTGCTAAGCTTGTGCGCATCATTGCTAGTAACCAGCCACTCCACAAAACTTGACCCTAATTTGAGGTAGTAGCCTACATGTTCCACTGCTGTGCACCGGATAAGAGAACGCCAGCGCGGTCACGTTCCATACGTGCGACGGAGACACGTGCACTCGTCACTGACAAACCAGCCGGAAGAGGAAATTCGTGAACGGATCACACTATTTCTGCAAGCGGTGCTACTTTCATTTGGCGAGAGGCGAAGACAAGCATTTTCTCATCGTATGATGATCTCACTTGATGACATCATCGCGGTACTTCACGTGCTTTCGACACGTGCGCTCATGCGCTGGTGACGTAACGATTGCGTAACGCTTGCTCCATTCTGTGGTAAGGTCGTGTCGGTGCATCGAGTAATCGGCTGCATCGAGCAAGCGCATTTCACATCTGAAACGCAGATCTGTGCAATTTTTAGAATGCAGCAAGTTTTAAGTGTCTTTCAACTGCTTTTTGTCTGAGTTTTTCTCACTCATTCATTTTCAGACCTGCTTTTTCGTCTGGGGAGGGTTGCGGGGGCATCAGCCTTTAGGAAGGCTCGATACATCACACGGTGTTCGGAAACCTCTGTTAGTTCTGCTGGCTCCACAACAAGACTGGACTAAGCAAAATCGGAGATGTAGTATCACGTCACCTGGGCCGCTTTTCAGTTGGTGAAGCCAACAGGACTCGACTCATCAATCTTTCGTGAGGCATTCTGGTCACTTGGCCGAAACACCGAGGTTGAGATTTCTTTATTTGGAGGAGAAGTGACTCGACCTTCAGGGCTTTACAATTTTAACAACTGCGCACTTTGTCGCGAGGCTTCACAAATATTCGATTTCTGCCCATATGAGATACAACTATGTTAGTTTGGGTTTTGGAATACTGTGCCCAATCAATGCAAAACACCGCTATATCTGTTTTTGCCTTTTTCCTAATAGTGCATCCGCATACAGTAATGAAAAAAGGCTGGAACACTTGGACAGGATCATATCTTTCGTGCTTTTTCGTACAATGTCGATAAACCACTTTTGGAAAGCTTGCTCGAAAAATAGAGATCTGCGAACGCTTTTACGAACAACGGCCCACAGCGGACAGCGCACTGAAGATCCAACACCAGCGCCGTTCACCAACAAGTTGAGGACGCGTAACAACCGGCAGAGTATATTTACAGTAAACAGAATGTGAGCGTACGTCATCGAAATCACGATACCGTCAACATCACAGCAACGCCTCCTAGACAGTGTTTACTAGGTGGCCTTGATCACAGCGGCCCTGTTCAGGAAGGTGTCAACAGTGACTAACATTGCCAGATAGCAAATGCGATAGTTTGAAGAGCAAACAGTAGTAGTAATGACGATTGGCGACGCGCTGCCTTCGAAAAAATACAAAAATCGTGAGCGCAAATACAGAAAAGCAGGAATGCCGGAGAGCGGCGGAATTACGGCGGCATTTTCCCCCTTGCCCTTTCGAAAGGGGGGCAACGGAGGTGGAGGTGCCTTTTCATTACAGAATCATAGGTAATCTCATGGTTTATCAAGATCGACTTAAAACAAATTTGTTGCAGCTGTTCGCGCAGCCAGAAAATTCAGAATGTTTTTTCATAATTTCTGCTATTATTTTTGAGATCAACATTGTTGCTGCAGAGAAACAAGCATAATTGGTAACGATTTTTTTGTTTTTTTAAAGCTTCGACATTGCCTTCAAATCTTTAACTGCCCCTCCTGGCCTAGCGCTGTTCCGACGTCCCTGCAGAAAAGAACGTAAATGTTCGCAGTAAAGTCACGACCGCAAGTGTTGGCCAAATTAAATCCTAATGAAAGAAGTTGAATGTTTATGCGTGCAGATGCTCCAGCCCACAATTGAAGGAACGTCAGATCAAAACATCTGCACACCGAGAGAAGTGTCGTCACAGGAAATGCCTGCATGTTATGCCATAAACCAAGCAATGATGGGTAATTCGTGCGCGCGGGTCACACGGCTTCAAGTCCCTTGAATATTTTACAGCTCTTGTAAAATATTATTTTGGCAAAAGTAGTTTTCGGAAAAAATGGCCAACACTAATCCTTAGCAGAAAGAAAATTGGGTGAACTCTTCTCTGGAAAGTTAGTTTTCTGGAACTGCTCAAGAGTATTTTAGCAGTATGGAGAAAAGCTCGACAAGGCACGGTTTTCCCGCGACTAACTATATCAGATGTACCACGTGCGTGTACGGCATCGACAAATCTCACGTGCGAAGAAAACGCGGGGTTACACTAGGGCAGGGGTGGGCAATTGGTTTGTGTCGCGGCTCACTTTGAGAAGGCCAAGTTTAGCGGACGGGTCTACCTTCTAATGGAGATAGCAAGTCGATGGAAATGGAAGCAATTCTCGGTTCAAGTCTCAGCATTTAACATTTACTGTGATAAGTTGGAGGAAATTTCAAATTTGAGTATTTTTCCTGAATGCTTCCACGGGCAACTGAAAACGCTGTGACGGAAAACATGTTGCCTGAGAGCCGCTTATTGGCCACCCCTGCTCTAGGGCGTACTAACAAAAAAAATGACCAGCAAATACAATTGCTCCTCGCTGCCACAGAGTGTAGTTGATCGATGGAACTGAGCAATGGACGAAAACGTTATACTGTACAAAGATTTTTCCCGAAAACAACGCTTTGAGGACGTCGAAACTTCTTTCTATAATTCAACCACCCGTTGCATATTTGTTTTGATAAAATACGTTTTCTACCGAATTTATTGCTTATGAACTAAGCTGCGTGCACTTTCTCATGAATCGCATTACACCATGAAATTGTTCCACAGCAATATTATGGCTACAGCAGTTGTGTCCGAACATTAGTATGATAGATTCAAGATCTCATTGAAAGGGCTACTCTGCTGACGGTACACAAATTTCAACTTGCTGCACGCCTACTCCGTTGATAAATTGCAGGAACGCAGTGATGCGGAACTACGTGAAAGGACGCCATGCGCAAGGTCTGGCTATTCAGACCAGGATCTGATTAGTCTGATGACAGATTTCAACAACTTCAAGAGCTGTGCTGATTTCATCCAAGATGGATTCTTGCACAGCAAAAGCGCTGCTTTGGATTCACTTTCACCACACCATCAGGCCAGTTCAGGGCCGCAACCTGCTGATATTTTCGGGGGTGGCAAAATGATTGTAACTTGTTGTACATAACAACCAAACCCCTCTGGTTGCGGACTGAGCCAGTTGGCAGTTTGTATTTTTGAATAGTTTTTTAGAAGTCAAAGCTAAAGAAAGTGAAGTAACTTAAAAAATGTTGTTTTTATTTAAATAACAGCTGATGATACCTTATGAAGGCGAAATATATATAGGCCCACTCTGATAAGAGCGTAGTGTTTGATTTGTGGCTGCGAAAGGATTCTTTTGGATAGACAGGTACAAAAAATTAATTTTGTTTTTTCAAAGCGATAACTTTGCTAAAACAACATTTTTGCTTTCGAAGTAAATCCTGGCCCGACTCGTAACAATCTTATTACAGAACACTCGTAATCCTCGTCACCACCGCATCTGGAAAACGAGTAAATTTTTCAATTGTGATCCAACGTCAAACGTAAAATCTTCATCGCCACTGCAGTGACTCGAAAATCGAATCTGTCAAGACTGTCACTACTTTGAAACTTTCGGAAACTGAAGGTGTACACAGAAAATGGCCGGTGTTGTCTTTGAAGAAGTTAATGCAAAGACGGAATGGAATCGGTGTAAAAGAAACACTGAAGTGATCAATCGGTATACCTGTAAGAGCATAAAGAATTGTTTTTCGAAATGTAAAGATTGCAGTTGTAGAATTTCTGTGGAATGCGACCACCCCACAGTTAGGAAGGCAAGCGGTTCAGTGAGTTAATCAGATTGTGCAAGACGTTTGTTATTGTAAATATTTTTTTCCAATAGCAAGATCGTGGATTCCGAATATACGTCAGTTCGCGACCGTCGAACGAGAAAAATAGTTACAGGCTCTCTGAAAAATTATTTTGCGCTGCTCTGAAGAGCTTCTGTAATGTGCTTTTCTGTTGATCACCCCCATCTTGTTTTATTTTCTCCGCTTGAGGAACTGCTTTCGCTTTTCCACAAATGGAAGGAGGTTTTTCATCATTAAGTTGTTCCTGTAAAATTCTGAACAGAAAGGTAATTATTAAGGAAAGTTTTTGTTGCAGTAAAAAAGTGAGAAAGTTGCATTTATTTTCAACGAAAGTTGCATTTATGCGCAGATTTGACTGCGAAAGACTTGACACAACCTATTTTCGTTTGCGCGGAAGGTAAGATTTTCCGCACTTCCACCTCTAATTGAGTTCGGGCACTGTCGTCTGGGGTTGTAAAACTTCTAGCCTGGAAACCAACTGTTTGGCTGGGGTTGTAAAACTTCTAGCCTGCAAACCATTTCAGGTTGCGTCAA
>JGI24158J21664_10013000_pt1 | contig 11004 bp, 9 predicted proteins | sample Ectturendosymbi3_FD_21664 | JGI IMG/M metagenome (IMG submission 21664)
AATTTTGAATTTTTTCTCATTATTAGTGGTTCAAATTCCACAGACAAGTTATTGTATTTTCAAGAAGTCCGTGATTTGTTTAAAGTTAATTACGTGCAGTGCTACGCTATCTTTACATGCAGCTGATCGTGCTCAACAAGTTTTGTAATATTGTGGGTATGACTGTGTTTACAGTTAACTCCATTTTTTATTTCAATGAAGTCAGTTAAATTTAGCAAAGTCTCATCAAACAATTTAAACGAAGTAACTTTAAAGTAGCTACAAAAATTTTACGGAATAAGTTGAACATAGTCAAAAGATCTTACGGATTATCATAAATCCAAACATTTTTCAAACGCGTTGAAAGACTCTATCGTATACGTTTAGCAACTACATACGTAAATTAATCGCTCAAAAATTAGAAGGAAATGGGGTTCACTTCCTAAATGCCCGAAAGTTTTGTAGAAGGCCTACTTCCTCGGAAGTCGTTGCCTCAGAGCAAAGTCTCTGCTCGGCTTCGATTGAACGTGCTGTGTTGGTGTACATCCAAAGCGTGTAAATACAGTATAAGCGCAATCGTAATGTCAGCCGCGATGACTTCTTGCTCAACTGCAATATTGGCTGCAAAAAGCATACTGCAGATCGTGCACTTACGGCATTGAGAGGTTTACTAGCGTTTTTGCAGAAAAGGTTTATGAGTAAATGGTGGCATTGATCCAAAGTAGAAGCTGGGAACTTCACTGTAAAAACTTTTAAAACTTGTCGATTCAATGAAAGCAGACTTTTCATTTTTCGACTTAAATCTGAACACAATTGTTCAGAAGAAAACGCCAGAAACATGAACGTTGCTTGGATGATGCTTTAAAAACAAGGAGCATTAAGATACTCAAATGTTGAAACTCGGTTGTTGTGTTCATCCCTACTAAAATAATGGCTACGCGCCTGGTTGCCACTGCTAGTATTTACCAAAAGATCTTGTGGTTTGTTTTCGATTTGATCTGTGTGGTTTAGTGGTTCTAGTGAGAATCTTGTGGTTTTTAGTAGCAGAACATTATTTTCGGAACTGACCAAATTTTAATTGATTATCACAATTTTTTAGCATAATTATGTCTATTTAAGCCCAACTCTCAGAACTATTGTGTTTTCATAATAAATGCAGTGCTAAGTGTTATAGCACCTACCACCACTATGGACGTAGCCAGGGGAGGCACTTGGGCCATGGTCACTAAAATATATAAATTCGATGGTCGTAGCATGGTTGAGTGAATATGATGTGACGGCATTGAAATGCAAACAATAAAGGATTGTCCCCCCCAAACTTCTTTAGCAAACTCGGTCCCTGCACACAGACAACTAGAAGACCAACAAATATTTGTCTGAATAGTGGTTGAATAGTGGGAACTCCACTGGCGACATTCAATTCATTCGTGCAAAGCCACAAATGTCAAGTCCTTTTATCTGAGTTCTTAAATCAATTTCTGTTACGAACTTCAAACATTCCTTCAGTCCATCCACCGTGTCCGTGCTGAAGGGATTGCACAATTTCCAAATCAAGGTCAATGTTCACTCTGTCGTTCAACTGAAATTCTGTGACGGGGAAGCTCCTCTGCCCGTTAAGTTGACCTATACGTCAAAAAAGTTGTTACACGACACAGTCGGAACGGGAATGCAGTTACAAAAACACACAAAATGTCTTAATCGCTTACTTTTGTGTTTGGTGAAATGGTTTCTTTCTTGAAGTAAAATGTACTAATCGGAGAAGAAAGGACAAAACAAAAGCTTTTGAGGGAAGCGGAACATACGAAAATTGCAAATTGCTGCTCTTCGTCAAACTACTGCATACATGTGGCATAGCTTCATGCTTTTACAGTCAAGAAACAGGGAGCCTTTTCGAAGTGACAGTAACAAATTCACTCCACGAATATAAGATTTTTACATAAAGAAGTGAATTTCAATAGTGCTGCTTTTCGTAAACATTTTTCCACAATGTAATAACTATGCGTACTAATCATCATGAACCATACGTGCATTGCACGCGGTCAAAAACCGTCCAAGCGGAACTGCGCGCACTGCGTTTGGTTTTTGCGCGAGCCTTTGAAGAGGTTTTTGTGAAGAGCGCAGTCCCCTATTTTGGACAGCATTTGCTAAGTGAATATATTTTGAAACTGTCTTTCACAAATAATTTGTAATGACTTGGTCGAAATGTTTTGCTGTTTTCATCGGTCGTTCCGTTATCAAATATATGCAAACCAAACTTTTACGATTTCATCTTTACGCGTAAAAATACTGCATATGTAAACAAATCTCATTGCGCCAACCTACGTCATGCAGTGGACACTGACACCTATTTTTAACCACACACCACTAAACTGCCGCACTCAACAAAAAAAATTAAAATTGACAATTTAAACTGAAATCAAAATGCGAAAAAGATCAACATTAACCAAGTAAAACTCTTCAGGATACATGACAGCAACCTGGTAGTACCCAGGTATGGAAGATGCTCGCGATAAAAAGGGGGTCCCTTGGCATCTGTCACCACCTTGAGATCCATCATTCCTTCATAACCAACCCTGTACAGATTTTTAGCACCAACGTCCCAAAGAACGTAAGCAGCACTGCGAAGATTTTGCGAAGTCCAATCCTGAATCTTTGTCACCTGCGTAGTGTCAACTTTCATTACCGCTGTCAGTTAATTTTTTATACAAGTTCGCTTCCAAAAGGGTTACATGTTACTGCAAGGCAATCACGTGCAGACAGTCATCACAAGTATAAAATATATGTTTCTTTTCTTAAAATAAGTTTATCAGTGGAGGTTTAGTCTTTATAACGAAAGTTTTCACGCTCGAAAATTAAGATATCACTTATTCACAAACATTTTTGCTTCTGCTGGGGGTCCTTTCATGAATCAGTCTCCGATCAGCGAAAATGAAAGTTTCTATGCATAAAGAAACCAAATGCAAAATTGGCTGAAAGCCACTGACTGCCGAAGAAACGGGGTAATTACTTTCCCTTTTCGTCCATTCCCGCCATCTTGATCTTCCCATTGCCAGTCTACGCCGCGTACCACTCTAGCTCCCGGAAAAATTCCTCTAGCACTAATTTTTTTGCTTTTTCTTCTTGACTCCATCAGCACCCTGGCAAATACACAGTGCGAATGATGAAGTTCACAATAAAATTCAAATTAACAACAGTACACGTATTAAAAGGCTACGGCATTAAAATGTATACGTTTTAAAACATTTTCTGAGAAAATCGGGCGACTTATTGCAAAATACAATGGTCATGCCACGCCTGAGGCAGCTCTTAGCCTGGGCTCTGAATCTCGCAGATCTACCAGTTCACCGGAAAATGTAAGACGTCGTCAAAAAACGTTCGCACTTTTCATCAAGGCCACCTTGACGAAGCTTTCAAATTATGTGCTTTCGTGGAAAATCAGCTGAACGCGATAGTGGTCCAGTCATTGTCGGAGTCACAGCTGTTTTCACATTCACCAGAAACAGATGCCATGTGGCAATTCTTGATTCTCCTTACTTTTTCCTGTTCCTTTACCTTGGTGTTACCGTCAATAAGGACAAGCTGTTGACCAGGGCTGTGGAGCCAGTACTCAAATTTCAGGCTCCGGCTCCAACATCTAGAAAAGTTTTTGGCTACGGCTCCAGAACAATTTGGTCCAAAAACAGAAAAATATTGTATTGTATGTGTCCTTGCTTGCCCCACAAACTACCCTGTGGAAGTGGAACCCAGATTTCAGGCTCCGGCTCCACCATCTAAAAGATTTTGGCTCTGGCTCCGGCCATCCAAGATTGCTTGGGCTCCGGCTCCACAGCCCTGCTATTGACTGAAGCTTTTCTTACACCTTTATCCACTACGAAGACCCACGGGTCGTCATGAGCTGTTTCGTACACATGCACGTATACGACCCGCAGTATCTTCACTTGGTCGTTTTCCTATTTCATTTCTGCTTCATGCAGCTAATATCTCCGGCTGATTAGGAGACCTCTTTCGATTGATCTGTGTAGCGTTTTTTGATTCTGTGATTTGCTCCAGCAACTTCATTTGTATCTTCGCAGATACACGCTTTGTACAGTCTTTGAACATCCGAACAGGATGCCATGCGCTATTTATTTCATTCTGTTGGTTGCGCATTTCAGCATTTCGAATCAATAAATGCTTTTGCGATCTCTGCATTACGGCACTTGGTGTTCATAGATTGACCTTGAGTGGTTGTGGCAAATGAAGATTTAATCGCAGAATTTTGTATGTATCCACAAACAGATTTTAACATTACATCATGTTCATTAATTTGCAGGGATAATTTTCCATGCGTGTTTTTAATTGTTTCACTTTTTCCCTTCTTTTCAATGCTACATTCCTTTGTGAAACGTTTTATTTTAAGAACCCGCATGATTGCATACCAACCTTTACAACTTGGTGTTATTCAATATGCGTAATAAGCTCTGCACGGAAGTACCAAGCAGTTTAATCCAGTGGTAACCCAACTGTCGTGCAACCAGTGCAGTGGTTAAACCTTTTTTGTACCGTGACCCATCACACCTACCCACTATAACCCAACCCCCAGATGAAACTCAAATAAAGCAAATATAATACAGCTGTGTACATATAGTATCTACTCGCGACCCCTCACAAAATAGTTCACAACCCCTCTGAGGGTTGCCTCCCCAGGTTGAAAACCACTGAACTAGTAGTATGCGAGGATTTTCCGAGTGGTACATGAGGAGGTTCCATGTAATTTATGAAGCTCAGTGTCAGATAAGTTTGTGGAATTCATTATTGCTGTGGCAAATTATAATTTTCCTTGCAGTTTTGCACCATCCTATAGTTCAGTGTTACACATGGTCATAGAAGTTAAAGTTGTTGCTTTGAACTAAATTACTAAAGTAAACTGCCATTGTTGTCTATGCTTTTGTGAGATTACCATTGGTGCATGGGAAAAAAGACCAAGAAAAATTTGGCAACAAAAAAGGAGGCCATATTTCTTTCATTATCTTTGCCAAACAGTTGCACAGGTTATTACTGAAATGTAAGTTTAGTAACTTTTATTAATCAAACTGCTGATTTGGCTGTCAGGTGTTTTTATTACCATTTTTAAATGTTCTTAGTTTGTTATTTGGTTATTTGTTGATTTACCAAAGTTTGATTAAATTAGATTAATCAAGAGAACTTCATACGTTTTAACATTCAAAGTCACATCTGCCTGTCAATTGGTAACTGTCACACTAAATTTCATGGTCAACAACTTTCTCCAACTCTTTCCACACACCAATACAGAAGAACAAGGCTTGCATAAACTTTCAAATCAAAAACTGTCCAGCAACCTTTCTCCATCTGGTGCAACGATTCGATAAAACCGATGCCTTAGGTGATGTTTGTCTCCATGGTAGCATACAGAACACAGATCGTAATTGTGGCATTCCGCGCATTTCCATCTAATGCCGAAAATTGGTTGCAATCTGCAGGTGTCGCACATTGAACCATTGTGTTTCACACCTAAAAGGAAAATGTGCAAACACTTGTGGCCTTATTCCTAGGGAAGCTGACCGTTGATCACACAGCTAACAGAATAGCCTGAGTAAATAGACAAAGGTGGCCAACACTATAACCAAGCAAATGGATTACTTCGGTAAGGTCACTATGGCCAAGCAAATGGACAGAGGCAAGAATAAGTGGACCACGCTGGACAAAGGCAAGATCACCCCAAATAATTGTACAGATGCAATTAACTCTGCAAACCAATTGACTGCCTGGGGTACAAATTTCAGATGAAATTCAAAAACATCTTATCACAATATTACAAGACTAAACATGGTGAACATTGAGCGAAATTTTGAGGAAAACAAAACCCGTACGTATCATCTGCATCTGTTCTTTGTGTACCTTGCACATGAAGACATCACTTTTTATTGCTCTATGATCAGCAAAACTCAGAGGACGGGTAAGTTTTCACAAATTTCTAAACCGTCATTCACAGTTTTTTTCAGTTATTTTTCAGTCATGGGACCGAATATTTTTTAAATAACTGAAAAAAAATTAAGTTGATTCAGTCACAATGTTCGAAAAGGTAGGCAAGTGAATACTGTTTCGATGAGTTTTAAATACTATTACAGGACAAATAACTGGTATGTCCCAGCACGAAAAAAAACAGACTGGGAATACTAGTCAAAGAGAATGCTTTGCTTGAACTGTCCAATGAGTGTTACTAAGTACTCAGTATCACCAAACAGGCATAGAAAAGCAATTAAGTTTAACTGGCCTCATTTAAATGAAATAGTAAATTACATTATTATTATTGGAAAGAAGTGAATACTTTTGAAAAACCTCTTGACTCAATGCTAAGTTAAAGTGATCAGTTAAAGACCACACCATTACGTTGTTACCTGATGGAGCACTATCCAATATACGTAAATCATACTGGCCACTGCAACGATAATTGGCTGCAGTTCCATTGTCCCATACAATTACAACTTCTTCAGTGCTTTCAAAGCATCTTACTGTGCCTACGTGACCTTCTCCACCATCCTACAAAAATGCATATAACAGTTAACAGTAACAATAAAATTAGAAAACACAGAAACCAGTTTTTAAAAAACTAATGCAATTGGCTAGGCTTTACACTAGGATATTAGCTGTCCACAAAACATGCAAATAATAAATGAAACAATTACACTACACCTATGAAGTAAACTTCACCTGCATGCAGTCTTCAAATTTTTGAGCCACTTGTAAAAGTTTGATTATCTTAAAGTATCTAAGCAAATTAGATCTGCTTTTGCATAGCGCTCAAATACAAATAAACTGTCTCATTATAAAAACTAAACAAAATCTAGAATAAAAATTTGTAAAGATGCACGCACCTGGCGACCCCACTTCCAGTCTGGACCACGAACAACTCTTGACCCAACTCCTTCATAAGAGCTTCCAGTACCACGTGGGGTTGCTGTGACATTGGTTGGGCAATTAGATGCCATGACACACAGCACTTAACAAAATATTACTACTACTCCATGCTGCAACAGCCACAAAAAACAAGAATGTTTTTGTTTCGTTTTCAATTATATCAACAACATAGTCAATAAATTTTACAATCAGATACAGCTCAAGGAATAACTAGACTAAGTTATTATAATGAAAAAAGTCACCTCGCACCTGTTTTTTTTTGTTCATTTTTTGGTCACCAACCACATCTTTTTGAAATGACCGAAAAAAAATTAAGTCAATTCGATCATAATGTCATAAAATATGGACTAGTAGATACTGTTACGGTGACTTTTAATACTATTATGGGACAAATGACCACAATACCTTAGTGAAAAGAAAACAGCCTCCTGCAGCTCCCTTATTATCATTAAATACAGAAAAATTCAAAGGTATATTTTTCATTATTTGTAAAAGTTTCATTGTCTTAAAATATTTAAGGTATATTTGTCAAACAACAACATGTTGAGCAGTAGCACCAACTCAACAGTACTTTAAATGCACAAAGCTTTCTTAGTAGTTGAGCATTGAGTAAAATACGATTGTGAAAAGGTAAGACCTGACAAGTATGTTTGAAGTTTTTGTATGTTATTATTTGTAGCTAAAATGCAACAGATACAATCATACAAGTTTTTAACCAACTGCTTATTTTTTAAATATTGGGAAGGGCAATGCCCAAGTTGTTAAGCCCTGGTACTGCACCATCTCTGAATATAAGAAACTGGGGTTGGTAAGCTTTTCATTTGAGGGCAGTTGCTAGGGATGGGTATTTAGGAATACTGAATTAAAAATGCTAATTTAAACAAGGCAATTGGATTTGGCTTAGATCTTCCACAATGTCAGCAATATACTTGCTTCCACCACATTCAATGTTAATGCGCATGCATGCAGACATTTTTTCAATCCACTCGCATGCATTTTTTCTTGCACTGCATGGAAACTCAGCACTACTGCACATGTGCAGACATTTTCAGTCCACCACCTGTGTTTTTCTCTTAGCTTGGCACTATTGCACATACACAGACATTTTTTCAATCCACCACCTGCATTTTTCTTTTGCACTATTGCTCAAATTTGCCTCCCTGCTTTCATTTTTAATTTACCTGCTGATTTTTTGTTTTGTTCGAATTTCCTACCAAATGTGTTTTGGGCTTGTTTTTCCATTATGTATTTCGGGCATGTTTTTCAGATTTACTTGCTTGTTTTTGCAAAATAACCTGTCATTATTGACTGACATTTTCCAGTCCACTACATGTGCATTTTTTGAGACACCAACATGCGCAGTAATTTCTACAGTTAATTTACAACTGCATGCATGTGTCAGTTGTTGAGTGCATTGTTTCCTGCAAGTTTCAAAATGGTAGATGCTTTGTTAATGTGTCAGCTAGACAAAATGCCTGGACAATGGAAAATTGCAAATGGGCAGTTGCCTTTGCTTGCACAAATGGCTTGAAAGAATCTTTGCATAACTTGCCACGTCAGGCTGTCAGGCACTTCAAAGAGATTTTTCCAGTGCAGAATTAACTGCCATCAAATTAACTGCTCTCAACATAGCAGACATTTGGAAAACCTTAATGTATTGCACTACATCAGTAGCACATCACTTCACTATCATGACAGGCCCCTTTGTGCTATAAATACTCTCAGCAGTAACATTGATCAAATATCAGCTGTTGCCACTGCAGGTCTCTAATGTGGATGGTTTGGAACAGGCAACAGCATTTCCCTTCTAACATTGTATTTCCATTCTAACGTTGCCAAAATCATACCTATGCAATAACCTGAAACAATCTACATTGATCTGTGCGTCAAACACACATGTTTCTGAGTCAGCTACTTGGCCAGTGGCATTATCAAAGCTGTAAGTTGTACACAGCCAGGCACATGCAGAGCTAATTTGTAATATTTTACTTCATGTTGAGAAGAAACAGTCTCAAAAATTGTGATGGTTTTGATTTGCAGTTAAGGCCTAAGTTTAACCTCCTGTTTATGTTTGCTAGGTTATGGTAAGACTGCATAAGGTTTAAACCTATTTTGATATCACACCAAGTAATGCATGTTCGTTTTCATTGAAGGTGTATTTTTATGACAAATTTCTCATATTGAAAAGCATGACAGCTGGCCTCAGAAAATGTCATCACGTTGTCTGAACAAAATACCAGTAGAGCATTGTATTTCAAAAACAGCTTTATTGGAATAAGCAGTTGACGACGTTGTTTGCCACGCAAGAAGTTTTATACTACTTTCTCATAATTCATCTTTATATCATGATGCACTATCAGAGCAATTTGACTCAAACTTTTTCTGTAGTGATTACGCAAGTATATTTTTAAGAAGCTCTGTAGATAGCGCTCCACAAATGCAGTTGTGCAGCTGATTATCAGCATCAATTTTACAAGTGCATGTATGTACAGATAAATAGAATTCCTTGCTGTATGACATTTGCTGAATGTTCAATAAGCTACCATGTATCTTTTCAGTACCACGTTTGCAAGAATAAGAAGTGATAGTGTAGTACATGTTAAAATGCGCTGTGACCAGTGGTAACCTAGGTTCCTTGAATGTTACGACTAGAGCTCGACCTTTAAGGCTTTTTGGGCTGATGTTGATGTTTTTCATTGCCAGTAACTGATACCAATATTTTTGCATTACTAAAACAACTGTTGAAAGATATTACTTCACTGCAACAAAGAACCATACAACAAATTCCTTATGTTGGTAAGTATCTACTTTTTGAGACAAAACAAAACAGGGAAGAGCAGTTATCACAAGGTTATATGCCAGTTATAAAAACGTCTTTACAGCTGGTGATAAAAAGTTACCAGCGGCAAATAGCATTAAATATAAACAGCAGCAGAAGTGAAGATGTAAGAATTGAATTAGCACAAAGGAAAACTTTTAATAGCAATTGCAGTGAAGTGGTAACAAAATAATTAGTCCTGTTAATTTAGACATTTAGCTAATTAGAATATCTGGCAATAAATGAATGGTTGTGTTTTTCTCATAAAAAATCTGAAATTTAAAATCAAAGAAAAAATTTTTTCATTGCAGACTCAAAGATTTGTTGGTTCTTTCTAGGGTTTGAACAGCTCTCTAGCGCAATCAGTAGAGGAGTTATGCCATTGCAAAGAAACATGCAATCTGCTTATTTAGACTAAAACCCTGGCAGCAAAGGCGTTAACCCTTTGACTCCCGAGCCTGCCAAAATTTTGGCGTAAATATTTTCCCCAACACTTTCAACCATAGATAACTCATTAGTCGATTGAGCTAGAGAGCTGTGGAAAGCCTCAAGAAATCCAGTTAGACTAGTACCTTGAATTTTAAAAAAAATTGAGGTTTTAGATTTGAGGTTGTTTGGCAAGTTATGACAAAAAATCTTTAATTAATTAATTGAATTCCCTAGGGGATTATATTTCTTTGTTTATTCTTTCAAGGCCATATTTTCCTAACCACAAATTCCAGAAGGCCAATCAAGGGCTCAAAAGATGTGGATTTCAGCCTAGTTTCATTAAAAAAACAAATTAAGAATTACCCCTAGGGGGTTGGAGCCCTGAGTCAGGTAACCTTGGCAAAATAAGCCTAAATCTATCTTCCCAAGGAAAAGATCTTAGCCTTCTCAGCCCAACAACATTGAATATTTTTGAAATCAGACCTGTATTTCCAAAATTATGAGCATTACAAATTTTGATGATTTCAAAAAAGATTGAGTCAAAAAAATTTTGGAATTTTGTAGTTGGAACTTCAACTGATGTTTTTTTATAATTCCTGCATCTCTAAATATTTTCATTCAAGATTTTCCAATAAAGTGCAAGTTCCCTACTAAACAAAACAAGACAGAAAGTTTTTAACTGATGACCTCTGAACCTTAGTTAATCATTGTGATAACTTATAAGGCAACATGTTTTCTGTGTACATTCAAGCATGATATTTGAAGCATGATAATACCTGTAACTCAAAAAGTGCAACAACTTCTATTAACTTATTCTTTAAGGGCTAATGTTACTTGAAGATATTACTCTTTTTAGGTAA
>JGI24158J21664_10013001_pt1 | contig 11003 bp, 5 predicted proteins | sample Ectturendosymbi3_FD_21664 | JGI IMG/M metagenome (IMG submission 21664)
ATGTAACAAAATGTTGATATACGAAGTTCTAAAAATTCGAGACTTCAGCAAACTATTGAGGCTGCTGTTCGCGACCCCACAAAAACTCCTCCGCGACCCACCGGTTGGGAACCACTGCACTACACAGTGCACACATTTCCAGTGATTACGCAAAAAGTTTATTTGGAAACTCACATCCCTCAAGTATTACTTACATCAGAATGTATAGGTGTTGGGTCAGTCTAATATAGCATTTATCAAAACAGTTTTATGTTGCCGAAAAAAATGGAATAGTAATATTTTCCTTTAGTGGTAAATTTTTCAGCGCATGAAAAGCCAAAAAAGAGCCACAAGGCCAAGCAATTTGTTAAGGCCAACAAACTTGAGTTGATGCCACAAAGCCAAATAATTTTTTTTAAGCCAACCAATGTGAAACGAGGCTAGATTTCTGAAATTTGGTCTAAAAAGAGCCATTCTGGCATCCCTGACTTGCCTCTGCAGGCAAATGATCGGGCACGAGTGATCTGCAATCTCATCACTGCATGACACCAGAACAGTGAACCTGGCTCTTGTGCAGTGTTAGTGTCGTACCGGCTAAAAAACTGTCATTGCAAGAAATAAATCAATTAGATGGAATTGAGCTATACTGACGTCAAGTATTCTAGAAAACTTTGGTTCTTAGTCGCGATTTACAGGAAGGGGCAAATGCCCACTGTTTTGACGTACCACGAGTTCATAACTTTTGCTTGAGTTCAGTGTAAAAGCGCACCCGTAATAGTCATTCTCTTCGTATTTACATGTTCAGCAACAATGCTGACCTCAAAACTAATAACAGAAATTATATTTCACCATTCTGAACTTTATGTGTGCGTGAACAGCTGCAGTAAATTTGTTTCAAGTCGATCTTGATAAATCATAAAATTACTTATGATACTGTTATGTAAGGGCACCTGTGCCCCCGTTTCACCCTCTTTCAAAGGGCAGGGGGGCAATGCCCCCGTCATGAACCCCCTTCCCGGCGTCCCTGGTTCCATGAGAAGTTCTAGGTTAGTAATTTTGTGACCTGAATTTCGACAATCAGGTCCATGGAGATGCTCAGTTTATAGGTCGAATTAATATAAAACGCATGTAACAGTAACTGAAAAGTTCACAATTATAACTAATGCACTCAACAGTGTTGCATAGTTTTACAATTAGAATTTCGCAAATATAGTCAGCATTTGTTTAAATATCCCGCAATTAAAATCATCATAACTGTCTGCAAAACTACATCACATCCATTTCAACATGAAGTTTGTCAAACCATCAAATCTCAAAAAATTTTTTAAACGCCAGATCTGTTGTCGTAACAGCATACTGTAAGTTGAATCGCTGCTGTAAAAGCATCCACAGTAGCGTAGTGCATGCATTGTTAATGCTGTTGATCTGGCGATGGATCTGCTTCTATCAAGCCAGGCCAGAGAACACAGATGAGAATCAGCCTATCACCAATTTAAAACCACGAACCTTCGCCAACACCACATTCACCAGTAAACAAGTAAAAAAGTAAAGTTTTCACCAGAAGATTGCTTTTCTTCTCAAATTTATATGATGTAAGCAGAATGATCTGTCAACCAATAAGCTGAGCATTTTTCTGTTGGTTATATATTTCGCTAACCATGCCAAATTTGTCTTTTCGTGGCCAGCGTGAATTGTCTACGGGTTTGCAATTGCAACAAAAAGATCAAAACCACACAGCCACCAGTCACTGTTGCCTGACACGTAGCCAAGTGGGGGCGAAAAGCTCCGCCATTCCCCCAATTTTGGACAGTAAATACTAAATTGTTGAGCAAAAATTGTTATGGCCGCGTAAAACCAATTATTTAATCTACCAAGCTGTAGATAGCAACTGTTTTGCCAAAGTTTCCGCGTTAGAGTTATAGGCGTACGCAAGGGGGTTGGGGTTAAAACCACCTTGAACATGATATTTTACAAAACTTTATTCCCTGCGCAAAGGAGAATAATTGTTTCCGCATACTTTTTGCTTGTTAATTTGTCGACTTAATGCAAATACCACGGAATAAATTTGCATGAAAATTTCAAGGAACAGTGTAAATGGGCCAAAAAGTAATAGTTAGATTTCGGAGGGAATCTCCGTTATCGTCTGCATCCAGAAACCATCTCACTACTTTCTGCAGACCTTTCGCGCACTACGCATGTTTAAGATAGTGTTCCGCGATAGTTCACTTTATCCGAAACAATTGCCTTTATTTTGTCTGCTAAGGCTGATCTGCGCAAACGCTGATCCCATTGGCTACATTAGCAATTTCTGTAGCATGATGGAACTGTTGCATGAGTTGAAAAAGAGCTTATTTAAACATCGAAGCATTCGGGAAGTTGATAATGTCTCAGCAGGGAAAAATGAAAACTAAAAGTTTGCTGGACTTCTATACATAATAAAAAATTGAAAGTTTTCTTGCATACTTCATGCGTATTCTCAATTATTGTGTCGTTTTGCAAGATTCGATCTTCCAAACCGGGGTGTGCGCCAGCCGGTCCATCCACACACTTTCTATGCTCGACTGCCCGTATTCGACAAGACATCAGCGCAGCCTCATTTTGCAGCTGTAAATTGCTCGGACGCAGTGATGAGTGTTTTACTCCCCTGTCTTAACGTGCAGCCTGATATTTTCGCAGTTATGAAATGCTGTGTCATAGCGTTGATTGTATTTTCCTCCAATATCCTAGCTGGGAGCGCTGATAGTTTATATTAAACAATAGCGTGCGCAAGGCGGGGTTGGGTTGGGGTTAAACCCTCCCCTTGAGCTGGATATTTTACAAAACTTTAGTACCTGCGTAAAGGGGATTAATTGTTTTAGCATGCTTTTCGCTTGTTAATTTGTCGACTTAATGCAAATACCACGGAATGAATTTGCATGCAAATTTCAAGGAACACTGCAAATGGGCCAAAAAATAATAATTAGATTTCGGAGGGAATCTCCGTTATCGTCTGCGTCCAGAAACCATCTCACCATTTTCTGCAGACCTTTCGTGCACTACGCATGTTTAAGATTGTGCTCCGCGACAGTTCACTTTATCCGAAACAATTGCCTTTATTTTGTCTGCTAAGGCTGATCTGCGCAAACGCTGACCCCATTGGCTACATTAGCCATTTCTACAGCATGATAAAACTGTTGCACGAGCTCAAAAACAGCAGTTGTTAACATAGTAGCATTCAGGCATTTTATAATGTCTCAACAGGGAAAAAGAAAAACGAAACGTTTGCTGGATTTCCTGGCCCGTAACCAGCTTGGGACACCAGGGGGGTGAAGAGTTTTCTAAGAAGGGGATCTACCACAATCGTAAGAAGGGGATCTACTGCGCTCTACCACAATCGTAACACTATGTGCAATAGTTTAAAAATACGTCCAACACATTTTTCCCGTGGGGGCGAAAATTTTTCTAAGGGGGGCTTCACCCCCTGGTTACAGGCCTGTGGACTTCTATACATCACAAAAAAACAAACATTTTCTTGGGTACTTTATCCGCTTTAGCATAATTCGATCTTGCAAACCAGGGTGTGCGCCAGCCAGTCTAGCTGCACACCTTCAATGCTCAACTTCCCGTACTTGACGAGATCTTAGCGCAGCCTGAGTTTGTAGTTGTAAATTGCGCTGACGTAGTGATGAGTGTCTTTCACTCCACTGTTTCAACGCGCAGCCTGATATTTTTGCAGTTATGAACTGCTGTGTCGTAGCGTTCAGTTTGTTTTTCTCCAATAGCCTAACTTGGAGCGCTGTTGGTTTATATTCAGTGCAATGACACATGAAATAAGGGGAGTGGATGTAGAAAAATATGCATATTATGTCAACAAACAGCCAAAACGTTGGTTTGGAAACATGGAAATTACGTCAATTTGTGACGTCACAAACAGCGCACACCAAATACAAATGACCACCGTATGACCCTGAACCAAACCCCCCCATGAAAATTTTCTGAGTACGCCTCTGCGTACGAGGTGGGGAAAGATTCGGGCAAGATTAAAAAATTTCAGGAAAAACTTCCCGATAGGTTTGGGCAAGTTGCTTAAATAGAATCATCGCCCTGCAAACCTCTTCTATTCGTTCCGCTCACATTGGCACAAAATTCGAACGAATTGAAAATTTTGACCCCCCAAAGCCAAAGGTTCCCGTATGCATGGGCGTCGGAAGGAAGGGGGCTGTGGGCACCAAGTCCCCTTAATTTAAATTTTAGCAAAAAAAGGAAAAACTTCAGCAAAAAAAGGTTGCTTTCTTAGTTTCAAGTGGGAAAATTTAAATTTCACCACTTTTGGCCCTGCGCACTTGGATCAGTAGGCTATTAGTGGGCCAAGGCGCAATACTTTGTCTATCGCATCCAAGGCCCGATGACCTCGGCCAAAAATGCCTAAACCTACCTCATACATGACGTCACACACAAAAATCTCAAAATCCAAAACTTTCCAAATTTTTTAAAAATCCAAACTGGAAGACTTGCCGGCTCTTTTGAGGGTTTGAACAGCTCTGTAGCTCAATAGGCTGGCGAGTACTTCGAAATCTCAAAGTGATGCAAAAAACGTGGCTCACGCGAGATTTGAAATTACGAATGTATCGTACACTGGCGCCGAAGGTCTTTGCTTGAATTATGTGCGCTAAATTGAAAAAGAGAAATGGTCTGCCTTTCCTACTGAAATAACAGTGGTCCTGTTAAAAAGGCTCTGACGAAGACAAACCGCAACTGAGAATTACAATAACGCATAACGACTGCTCCTGTGTGCAAGGTGACTAAAAGAGTCCTGGAAAAATAATTTGGTGAATATTTTTTATGCAGAAAACATTCCATGGCAGAAACACAAATATGTTGCGTAGAAATTTTCTTCATTTTAAATAATTTTAGTATTGCCGTACGATTCTGTTAAATTTACAAATCTGGACTGTAAATCTTGCTTTCATCTTAGTCTCCATTGCAAAACACAACACAATGAATTAGGACGCATTGTACAGACATTCGTGTCACAACGATTTCCATAATGTCTACGCTAGTGGCATTGTGGCATTTAATAATAATCAAAAGCATTATTGCGATTAAATGCTTAGTTTACAACGTGACGTTTCAAAAATATCATTGGAAAGTAGGTCACGTAGCCTACATGCGATACAGTCAAAATTTACGACAAAGTTATTCCTTCATATAGTTTTGCTCAGAGAAAAGTTCCTTCAAACTTGAGCTTTGAAGCATTATAAAATGACTTGGTTTTACCCGTCACATAGCTGAGCTGATGCATTCGGTTCCGTTTCCAATTTAAAAGAGGTTGAATTGCTTTGCTGAATTGCTTTTGTAACAAATAGCGATGTTGTTTTCTTAATTAATGTTGACGTTGAAAGCGTTGGAAATAAATTAAGCAGATGTTTAGTCCCCAACACCCCAAGCTATATTCAGAAATGGCTTATAAAGGCCTTCCACATTTTCGTTTAACGCTTGGGAAAGCATGAAAAATTCCTCGCAAAACCTAGACGAAAAATGTTTTCAAGTGCCTTTATCCGTTGTGAGAATTAAATGGGCGTGAAATAAAGGGGCACGCTCCTTTTTCTACACAACTCCCGCCTCAGTTACTCTAAATAAGCATTGCAGTCAGTAAGGGCAGTAAGCTAAAACGACAGAAGCGGGAACGTGCTTGAGATCTTCGTATATATTTCTGGAATCTATAAGATGCATTGTTAGGATTTTAATGCTGAGAGAATGAAAATCACGGCATTAAACAAAATGTGGGTCCTTAGTCGAACTTTTTCTTGGCAACAACGTCAGTGACATGTACGAACAAGTTGCAACGTCGTAACTGCAGCGTTGACAGAAAGGCACGACCTGCGAAGAGAATGAAGTCTTAAACGCGAGGCACAAACTTTGAGATGACCAACTTCCTACAAAAGCCAATACGTATCTACTGCTTTTGCTCAGTATCTTGGTATCATCCTCGATGAGAAACTTTGTTGGGATCCTCATATTCATCAGTAGGCTAGTGCAAAAAAACTATCTCATTCTGTAAGTTTAATTCAAACCCTGCACCAGCTTGCCACGTCTTTAACCAGAAGTGCTACCATGACGCATTTACTATCGTTTTTATATCCCCATTTCACCTGTGGTATATTTAGTTGAGGTTAGGTAAACACAGCTCCATTGCGGTCATCATACAAATTCATCATTAAATTGCCTGATGTTATTAATAAAAACTGATCAAACCACCTATAATCTGACCAATTTCAAATGTTCATAATCAAAATATTTTTCAATCAGAAGCAGAAAAATTTATATACAGATATGGCGAGATGTCACCACAAAACTCTTTTCAAATGTGTTTGACAGATACTTCGTTGTATTTACAAGATTCTTCGCGTGGAAGTCCAAGAAGATTGCACCAAGAATAACAACCTTCTTCGAAAGCAATTTGGTTTTCAGGGACAAAAATATAGTAACAACATCCTAATGATATTAATTTGTCTTTGTTCCCATGTTTTCCAAGTAACTCAAAAATATTTGCTAAAACAAAACTAGCCATACCCAACAACAATTGCAAAGTTCAGGTGGCATTGAAATGTATTTTAATAAAAATTGTATTCAGTTGTGAAAGTCTTGGCAACTGTATTCAGTTGTGAAAGTCTTGGCAAGTAGTAGCTTCGCTTTGTTGTGTTTTTTTTGTAGTTTTAAGGAGTAAGAACTTAGATTTTGCATGTTTTTTTAACAAATTTTTAAAATTTTTTAGTTGCAGTATTCATTTATTTTATTTTACAGCAATCGACGACGGGCCAATTGACTGAGGGTATTCAGTTGGGATGGAGTGAATAACTGTTCTTGTAGGTGAATATTTTGAACAGAAGTTAACATAACCTGACGTGAAGCAGCGATTAAGTCACATTCGAGCAAAATATGACACTCAGTCTTCGAAAGACCACACGAACACAAGTAATAATATTTGTTATCAGTATTCAACGGACTGTGACGCAAGCGAAGCATACACAGCCAAGATGTGGCACCGGGATTCACACCACAGAGACGCAGTAACTACTGCGACTCTCCACAGATCAATAGCGGATCCAGTGGGGCAGTTTGAGGCAATTTCCTCCCCAAACGGTTGTAGCGCTCACTTGAGTGGCGCCCCTTTTAAACCAATGCGCCCCTTTTTGATGACTATCGAAGTAGAAACAGACGTAAAAAATACTCTAACTTATAATATGTTTTACACTTCGTTGAACTTCACGATTTACGTGCCGGACTTTCACCCAGTCTCTATTGTCGAATAGTGTCAACAATCCAGTTCTTTCGTAATACTATTATTCCGTTATTCCTTACCCGCATGAGAACTTCCCATTCTGGCTCAGATTTACTGCGTCACGCCTAGTGATCTTTCACTAGATCTAGTGATTTTTAGACTGATCTAGTGATTTTTCACTGCAATCTATTGATTTTTTTCAAAGCATGTGTTTGAAGAAAAACGGTTGTCTTTTTCCTAACTTTTCAGCTCTTTTTAACTAGTAAACATTTGATTACGTGAATCCTTATTTGAATATTTGCAGTTTGCACCAACAGAGGGAACAAGTGTTTCTAATGTGAGTTTCGTATTGTTTTCACTTCTGTGCTGTTTATTGCTGCAGAGATGGCCATGACGGTATTTTCATTTCTTTGCAGGAACACTGCAGTGGAAATAATATGTTAAATATTAGGTTGATTGCTTTAAAATATTCGACGAGTTATGTCGTTTTCAGCTCTTGAGAAAAGCCTGAAAACTGTTGGTATGAGATTTTGCAGGCTTCAGCATGATCTGATTTAACAAACTTGCAAATGATATAAAGATTTTTGGGTGATAAAGTAAATAACTAAATCATTTCAAGCAAAATGCGAACATCGACGCAAAAATTTTAAATGAAGTAGATTTTTCAGGTCTAGTGAATTTTTTTGCGAATCTAGTGATTTTTGCAGAGAACCCTGTGGCAGCACTGCTCAGATTAGGTAATCGCAACCGCGGACGCTTTCGCTTGCACAGTTCTTGACTTGCTGCTCGGCTGTGCAAATTGGTCTGCGTTGCTACATTGCGAGTTTATTTTTAATGCCTGATGGCAACACTGAAAGGAAAGCCAGTGGTGAAAAAAGGAATGCAATATGTCAAAGTTATAACTCACGCAAGACTTTACTGCAGAAGCCTCCAAAGCGAAAAAACAGTTGCAGGACTGTAGCCAGTACAATCCGTTTGTCCGCAGTAGGTCTGCATCGAAGTTTTGCAACATAAAGGCAAGCGGATGAGTTTCTTGTCAGTAGTAATGCCCCTGATCGAACCATAATGCAGCGTGTAAAAAGCTACCTACGTTAGCAAATACCTTGCCGCCATCTGTCAAAAACGCATGGAGCGTACTCCACTAGCTCAAGGAATTATGTATATGACTTAACAAATAACAGTGCAGTTGTGCAACACCTCACTGCCTTAACCAGGAACCACAGCTTAGCATTCAGTTACTACTTGGCAGCACGACGAAATTATAATTGGTTTTACGCGGTCATGACAATTTTTGCTCAACGGTTCAATATTTGCACTCCAAAATTTGGTGGAAGACTGCATCTTTCGCCACCTCCTAGTTGTAACAGTGTCTGATGGCTATGTGGCTTTGATCCTTTTGTTGCAATTGCAAACCCGTACAGACAGCTCACGCTGGCCACGAAAAGACAAATTAAGCATGGTTAGCGAAATTTGCAACGGACCGCAAAAATCGTACCTTATCGCTTAGGATTGCCTAACTTTTTTGTCCGCGGGCCACATACGAGTAAGCTATTAAAGTTAAACATTAGTTCCACTTCCAGGGACGGAAATCTCACGTAATTGGCGTAGCTAGAGGTTTGTGCCAGGGAGGGAAACTTAGCTGAAAGTAGACCCACTGACCACTGTACGGGGCTAACTAGCCAACACTCAGAAAAAAACTTGACAAATGACGATGAATCCGGATGTGGATTGCTTTACTAAAACCCTAAGTCACTGGAAAATGCTCAGAAAAACGCAAAAAACAACAACCTATTGAGCAACAAAAGAAAATTAAAACCACATTATAAGCTAAGTGGGGTCCCATTTTTTAGCTTGCCAGGGTGGGCAACATTCAGGCTTGCCTAGGAGGGAGATTCGTTCTTCTGCCTAGCCGTCAGTTACGCCACTGAATGTGACTGTTTCGGGATGTATTACATTCTACTTACCAAATGAAGTTTTTCCTAAATATATTAATTTTCATTATTGACAACATGTCTTCGTGGGCCAGATTTGGCCGGCGCCCGTAGTTTGGAGACCCCTGGGTTAGATAATTCCGCTTAAATCACATACATTTGAGCAGAAGGCCAACCAAAGGTAACCAGTTTTGTGTGATGTCCTACAATCGTCGCAGGCAACCTTGGATATTTAAACAATTAAGGTTTTTTGGCGCCCCCCTGTTTGACTGCCAACCCAAAAGCCTGGTCTGGATCCGCCACCGCCACAAATTAAAGCAGTTACTTTGGAACGAAACAAATTTGGTCGTAATGATTTAACAGACGTAGGTACAGAATTCCATAGTCTTGAAGCTTTTAGAAAAAATAAACTGTAATAGAATACCGTTTGACATGAAGGAAGTTGAACATTCATAGTAGCGTAGATATTTCTTATGTGATTCTCAATAGCTTGTCGTAGATTTTGTGGAAGAACAATTCTGACATAGGATGAAAACAAATGAGGAAACAAACTCAACAGGCAAAACGGACGTCTAGCTGCTGTGACGAAATAGCACTTCAGATTGCATAAACTTGATGTGGATTGCCGAATTATTTCGAGTTGATTTAAACTTCTTGATAAGCTGTGCATCGTTTGACCGACAGTGCTCTGACATTGTGAAAAAACACACTACTAGTGAGGTTTGGGCATCGTTTATGAATAGAATATTTGTTTCAGTGGCATTTTTACCTGCAGCTAAACAGAATTCAAATTTTAGTCTTCGAAAACTCATGTTCACTTTCTATACTTTAGCGCTGAAAGAAAACCAGGACATAGTTGTTACCAAAATAATAGATAGAAGTTGCTGTGGTGCATCATTGCATTCACAGCGTGACAATGAATGTCAAAAGGAGTCAAGTCACATTCAGGTTAGCGACAACTTCACGAATTCGTGCTAATTCAATTGCACAACCTTGTTCTGCACATGTGGATAATATCAACGAATGACCCGTTCAACATGTGTTGCACCAACGGCATCTGTGCACGTTTGAAGCACATATTATTCAGCATTAAATTATGATTTATCAACTGATTTTTCGAAAATAGACGGAAGTATTGAAATGCTCATGAAAATCCTACTTTTATCCTAATGAATAAATTGCATGAGAACACAAACAAAATTGCTTACGACGTTTACGTTTACTAGTTTTAGTTGAACGTATAAGCTATGGTTACTGATTCTCACGACTTTAGAGATGTCACAATTTTTCGTAAAAGCTTTACGAGCTGCGAAAGTGAAATAGCTTAGCTCTATTGCTATAGCGAGTATTGTACAAGGATGGTGATGGTGATGCGAGATAATTTTATTTTGCTGCAGTAAAGAGATCGCACTGTTGGGTAATTATGGGACTGGCGTAGAGCTAAGAGAGACATTTTCACAACAGTTCATGTGGTAATGGAAATATTTGTTGCCGGTGTCAAGCGAAATTTCTGACTTCACACCATGTATGCATGCACAGACTGATATTCTTCATGGCAAATACACTGATAAAACTGATTATTAGGGCTTAGGAATTCGTGTTTAGGTAAGTGTGTCGGGTTAGGGTGAGAAGAAGAAAAATAATTGAGGTCAACGATTAAGTCCGAAAATTTTCAATGGTTAGAAGTTTTTCCCGTGCTATAGCTTTTTTGTGTGTTCCTGACATCTAACAAAAATGCTTTAATTTACACAACACACATCGAAAAAGTAATTGCCAGGCTTAATTTCTTTATTCTGAGAAGCAAAATAACTGAGAAACAATAACAGGTCAGA
>JGI24158J21664_10013002_pt1 | contig 11003 bp, 9 predicted proteins | sample Ectturendosymbi3_FD_21664 | JGI IMG/M metagenome (IMG submission 21664)
CTGCAAGAAACTGGTTGAATACGATGAAGGCCCAGGGCAGAACATTGTATTTTTGCAATCGACCCTGAGTGGCAGATGATATGGTAACCTTTTTTTTACCTCAATCCAATTCCATTATCCATATTTTAGGGCGACTGGTGATCCGCAGTAGAAATAAAATATCCAGTAGATACCTTAGCATGAGATGTTGCAGCAGTTATTTGTTTTTCCTCTGACAGCATCGTCAGTGCTGACAACTCTAGCGCTAGTACAGTTGGCAGATGTGTAAAGAAAGGTAAGCTTTGACGTCATAGAAACGATACTGACGACAAGAGTTACAAAAGTACAGAGGTGTGGACGCTGAATCGGTGTTGATTCGGAGGTTATGCCGATTGATTTTCCCTTCACCATCGCCATACCGCAACACTTACTTACATTTCCGCGTCTGCGACAATTGACGCATGCCGTCCTTCTAGGTAGTACACATTTTAATTTTTTTAAATGCAATCAAGAAAATTTTAAATTCACGGGATACCAATATAAAAGTAAAATAGAAAAAGTCATAAACTTTCATGACTGCACCTTTACCACTTCAAAGATATTCACCCGTATATGTCAGAAGTGCGTCAACTGACGCGTTCCGCCCTTGTAGTGTCAAAGGTCTTGTGACTAGAGTGGGGGGTGATGGCTTGGGTTGGGAAGGAAGAGGCAGGGACTGGTNGCAATTTCCCCCAACTAAGCATATTAAAAGACCCCGATTTCAATACAATACAAGGGTAGTGAAGCATCCTGGNTTTGATACAGGGTTTTGAGTATTCATTTTATAAACTTGCTCACTCCACAACCACATTTCTAAGTTTTTAGAGGAGGGAGTCTAAGCACAAAAGCGGAAAAGAGTTGAAACTACTTGAAAAAAATAATTTTTAATCAAGAATATTCCGATGCACAGAAGGTGCCGCCCGGACTGAAATAATACTATCTCAAGTGCACGAGATGAGATTTTTGCGATGGATTAACGATGTAAGACTTCGCGACAAAGTGCGAGTAGCTGTGAAATTCGTAAAACCTTGAATGTAGAGCCACTTCTCCGAATAGAGTGATCTCAGCTACGTTGGTTCGGGCATCTGTCCGGAATGATCCACGAAAGACTGGCGAGGCAAGTCCTNTTGCTAACANTCACGGGAAAGCGGCCCAGAGGTCACTCAAGAATCAGGTGGAGTGATAACATTTTGACCATTCTTGGTCCTGTCTTGGTGTGGAGATGCATGACTCATTGCGAGTGACGTTTGGAAGGGATTACAAAAATTACTACGCTTGTCGTTCGAAGCTTCCGCCGATTGCCTGACAAATCGTCAGCAACAAAAGATAACGAATCTTTCATTCCGATAAAATGGCTTGTTTTTCATATTTCTAAAATGTGATTTTAATCAAATTACTGTGTTCTGCGTTAATGCTCTTGATCAAGCTCTGCAAGTATTTCAGGTCCCACTCTGTTTCTTTCGTTTGAAAATTCGTTCGATAATTTTATATAATTTGCATTAATTGATGTGGAATTTTCATTATTATGAATAAATAAAAAATTTTGACTCAAAACTTTTACAAAAAGCTTTACAAAATGTGTTTAAAACATCAGTGTGGACTTGTACACAGATATTCGTTAACAGTTAATATCACCAGACTGGGAAGAGTAACCAAATGGTTCGGATGAACCAGCCTCCTCTGCAGCAATACTTCTGTACGCAAAGGTTTTATAATTTGTGACGTATGCAGCAATTGATGCAGGTCGTTTTTAATGTGATCATGAAATCTGATTTTAGGTTCTCTTCCTTTAGATTAAGTTGCAACAGCGATGACGTTGCCCAGGCTGTTTCATCGTCATTGGTCTTCAATCTAGGTAGATAAAGCTTGTTTTTCTTGATAGATGCTAATATTATCATGCCTTGGACCATGTCGTGGAATTAGCCGAAGCGTAAAGGCTTTTCCCGCAGTCGCATCAAAGCTGACTGATCTTCCTCTCCTCACGTTCGTTCATTCCACGCATTCTGATAGCTTCCCCAGAAACAATAGATTTGAATGTCGTGTATGGTTGATGCGACTGTCTACTGATGAAACACCTTGTTCAGTTGTCGTTTTTACGAACTCTTTTTGACGAGCCCATGATTCACATTTGACATATAACAGCGATGCACGTCCAGGAACTCTAACAAACCATCGGTTTCGATTATGTTGGTCTGTCTCAACGTGAGCTCCTGTCTTGATGATTTGAATGCAATCTCGAGTCGAGTGTGTTGATGCCCTTTTTTGTTTGACTCCCAAAACACAACCGAACCATATCGTCTCTAAATCCCTTGGAGGTTTTTCGTTTTTTAATTCCTAGTGTATACGGTTCCAATATGTATTGAACAGAAAGGTTAGCTAAGGACAGTGTTTGGTTATCTCCGGTGACTAAACCAACTTTGGCATACACAGTGGGTGGCAACTTGCATTTTTTGTTGTGAGAAATGCGTGCTTCAGACAGTGATTAAATTTTCTATTCGATGGAATGCACACCGCTGTGTGTGGAATTCGTTGACGGAAATGCCGACAATGATAAAGTGGCCCTTTATGTTGCAACAATTTTATATGCAATCATGACTTGATGGATATTCCAACGATCTCGCACTGTTTAAAAGTTGTTGTTGAGAAACAAGCAAACCTACAGCTCTTCGCGGATGTAAAGACAACTAGTTTCATGTAATTAGCGCCAAAACTAAACATCCAGGAAATGATTTTTGCTCACTACCAAGTAGTTGTGTTTGCCCTGCTCTGTTGTTCTTCACGCGTGCCCTATCGTCCTATACGGTTTCACTTTGGCGTTTTCTTTTCATACCTTAGTACTCTGTGATTGTAACTTAGTCTTTGATTATTCTGAAGTTGTAACTGTGCTTCAGGTTATAGCTGACATCAATTAGGTATTGCAGAGAGTGCAGCAAGATCGAGTTTTGGAGCGTTTTGTGCACTTGGTTGTTGGTGCTGAATTTTTTTCGGTGAGTTATCACTGTGACGCATTGCCTTGTAGACTTTACAATGAAGGCTCCTTACTTGCTATTTGAAAGCTGTTTCTACTTCCAACCACTTCTGTTAAGGAATACAGCGAAATACGACGTACAACTATCAAGATATATTGTACTTATGACGACACGCTTACGTAGGCCTGCAGCTAAAACTACTGGAGAACATATGATTGCATAAGTCAAACGAGAAACTAAACCTCATAGCCATGTTAAGGTACAAGCTGTCAAATTCTAATTTCACCTGTCATAAAAATTCAAAGGTTTTTGTGTCTAAGTAAGGAAACAGAGTTTTTACATCGGGAAAACTAATTAAAACCAGTTGATATTGGTAGGGTTGGCAGAAGGTCACAAACCATAGGAAGAGTCAAAAAAACAAACAAAAAGTTTGTCAGATCCAACTTCGACTAAATTTTGCCATTGAATCCACTGTAACTTTCGATATTTCTGTACCACGTTTGACAGGTACAGCATCGTTAGACATCTTGTAAGAAGCTTTTTCTCCATTTGTCATTCTTTCGCAAGTCATAATAAAATCGATTGTCACCAAGAATATCATGAAGATGATGATGACAGAAGCAAAACAGCAGTTTTTGAAAAATTTCATCCCAGTAATGAAAGGTGCAGTACATAAAACAAAAAGGACATTATCAAACTGTACAACCAGGGATGGACATTAGTGAAGGCGAACGAAGCTGTTGCCTGGGCCCTCCTTTTTTCAGAGATGCCGTGAGGACCCCCTATGAGAGTTTTCCACTTAGTTTTGCATTGTTTTCTTAAAAGGCTTATGAACCACTGCAGAGCAACATTCAAAAAGATCTGAACCAATTCATATGTTTTTCAATATGGAGTAAAGCAAAGATTATGTGCAAATGTGCCAAAGAGCGCCCCTCAACAACTTCACTGTGTAGACAAAGAACAATTTAAAATCAAATGACTCAAACAATTTACATTGTGTAATGGACTTTCACGCAGAAGCAAATTCCCAGACAATGAAAAAATTAACTTGCTTTCAGTGAATAAAATTTCTGTACAGCATGTGGAAAATTTAGAAGCCGCTTTTTTGATATATTGTGAACAAATATAGGAGCCAGGAGCCCATTTCTGAGAGTTTGCCTCGGGCCCCCAAATTCTAATATCCACCCCTGTTTGCAACTGATGATTAGGTTGATTTGTGTGAGGTTGAACTACATGGGATAGAGTTGTGAAACCCTTTCATTTGAGTTCACATGAACATGCCTTCACTTTTAACTGTATAGTTGAAAAATTTTGGTCGTAAAAGAACTGCCCGCGTCAAGCTTCATGATCAATAGGAAAAGTCCTACATTTTTACCTATACTGTGCTTACAACACGTATTGAACGCAACACAAATGCAGGAACTGCACTCAACCCACTGTACAACAACTAATGTAAAACAACTGTGCCTATTCATGCCGCCCACGATCAATCGAAATAAAAAAAAACTGCATCACGGGCTATTTCTTAAGTAGGCCGTGCTTGTATACATGGGCGTCCGCAAAAATTTCTCCAGGGGGCCTACGTCAACACTTTACTAATCCTTGTCAGGCTGCTAAAGATGCAATGCAAATCGGCGTTCACCGATCGCTTTACCTATTCTACACGACAACACCACAAAGGAAATGCCCCGTATCACGACAACACTCAGAAATAATGCGATTTATTGGCAACCATACCCAGGTAAATAGTAATAGGTGGAGCTCAGGGTCACCACTGTATGGGTTTTAGAAGATCAGGATATCAGGGAGATCAGATAGCAAGTCTGGGGTTTTCCCCAGCCTCCCTACCTGAACTTACATTAATTTGATAACCATGTTTTTTATGTTTTTGATATTTTTCAATATATTTGATCATTTTCATATTTTCGCGCTAATGGCAATACTTTCAGGGTTTTCCATGTTTTTGATATTTTTCAGTATTTTTGATGATTTTAATATCGTCGCATCAATGGTGATATTTTCAGTATTTTTCCATGTTCAAGATGATATTTTAATTATTTTGCGTTATTGTGGTATTTTTCGTATTTTCACATTATGATAATATCTCCAATTTTGTGTGTTTTTGATTAATTTTATCTTTTAGAAATAACATGTAACTTTTCTTTGATTGTCATGGCTCCAACCTTCCACTGACGGCGTGGTGAAAAAGCATGTGAGTTACGTTGGGTTTTAATCCGATTAGGAAATACGCCATCGGCGCAACCTCGGCGCCGGTGGCGGCAACGCTCATTTAATCTCATCACAGATGTCATCGTTAACGGTGCAAAATTTCTTAATTTTTACTTCACTGGGGTCCACCTGGTGCTGGCTGTCTGGCCATGATTTGCACATTGGGATCTCCTCACAGTGGATGGTGCAACATTTTAACCAAATTTTTACGTCACTTGCACAAGCCACGATTTTGTCCACCACCGTTGCAGTGCACAATCTGTTTTGAATATGAAAAACAGTGCTGTCTTTCCAACTTATTCTCGTGTTTGCACTTCACCTTGATCCATGTCGGATTTTATCGTGTGCCTATTTTAAAAATGAAAAAAGTAAATTTGTATAAAACACTTGGTCCGCGTTAGCGTGAGTTTAGTTGAAGAAAGATGGACGAGCGTTTTCGTCACCCGTTCACGTGCGTCTTGGCAGCTCCAACGAGATACAGAAAAACGAGTTTGTGGCAAAATTTATCCAGAATATGAAACAAACGATGACACCTGCTCGGCAAAGAATCGTTTGGTGTTACGGTGAGTGGCAACGTCGCTTTGATACGATTCCAAACGTGGAGTTTGTCGAAGGGCTTCCTCAGCGAGAAAACTTTGACGGAACACAAAGGACCCTGTTGATACTGGACGATTTAATGAACGAAACTAACCGGAGTGTGACAGATTTGTTCACCAAAGGCAGTGACCACATAGACCTCAGTGTCGTTTACATCGTTGGAAACCTTTTCAAAAACGGAAAAGAACACCGCACGATTAGCTTGAATAGCCATTATATTGTGGTCTTTAAAAACCCTCGACGCATCGCAAATCGTTTATTTGGCAAAACAAGCTTACCTGAGAAAGGTCATAGCTGTTCAAGAAGCATTAAAGACACAACATACTCTCTTTTCGGTTATTTGCTGCTGGACTTCAAGCAGTGCACACCTGACAAGCTCCGCCATCGTACGAAAGTTTTTCCAGACGAGACGATAGTGATAGGCCAACCTTCTTGAGAGCAGTGACATGGCGGTTGGATCGTCACCCATCGAAGCTCAAACTTCTATCTCGGGCGAATCAAAAGATGGCTCAAAACATCCTTAAAAGTGCAGGTGACGATCTCATCAAGTGTATTTGTGATTGCACGCTCAACGTCCTCAAAGGAAACGTGTGTGTCGCTCCAACGCAAAAGTCGCAGCTGAAACGGCACTAAAAAGCTTTGCAAGATCTTGCAAAGAAAAAACTCAGTCTCAAACGTAAGCGGCGGATCAATCAGTAAGTTGTTTTTTTAGCACCACTGCTGTTAGCCGTTATCCCGACGATCGCCAGTTTGCTAGCTAGCTTTTCGAGACGATAACGAAGGCGTAAAGTAAATGATGATCGTCACGCATCGAAGCTCAAACTTCTTTCCCGGGCAACACACTTCGTCACCTTGGTGTCATCTTTAACAGACAGCTCAACTTTCTCTGAGCAGACAGCTNAACTTCTCTGTCAACTCTGTCCTCCACCGTGGTATCAAGGCAGCCAATATCCTGAANGTTGCAGCTGGTAGGAAGGCAGAGGAGAGGCACCTTGTAATGTTGTACAAGAGCCACGTCCTCTCTGTTGTCGACTACAGTACGCTTTGCCTATGATCAACATCAACCAGAACCTCATGGGCAAACTGGAACGATTGCAAAACGCGTGTCTCCGCATCATTACTGGGTGCCCTACGTCAACTCCAGTCCATGTCCTCCAATATTTGGTTGGAGTCCCCTCCATCAACACACGACAGAAAGTTACACAAGCTACTATCACGTGCAAGGCTCTCCAAGAGAGCAGACACGGCCTTCGTTGGGTCATTTCCAACGAGCTCATTGCTCTACAGTCTGCTCAGTAAAATACACCAGCTCTGCCTCACCTCAGACCGAGGAATAGGAAGGCCGAACTTCTCCGCAGACTGAGGAGGAAACCTTGGACCTCGCATGCCTTATCTGCTACTTTTGAACTGAGTGGCATCCACTATCTCTTCTACTCGCCAGCGTGGATTCCACCAGAGCTTCATGATAAAGAGCCCACTGTCGTCATCAACTCCAATCGGGATTGCAGGGTCTGGCCTCCCGCAGAAGCCAATTCTGCTTTCTCCCAATTTCTTTATGACATCATCAGTGGTACTGACTCTGTCTTTGTGACCACTGACGAGTCCTTTGACCCTGCCACCAACAGAGGTGGAGCACGCCAGATGTTTACATGCAGCACCAGGATGGAGTTGAACACTATCAGGAATGCTTTGCAAACAGTCAAGGATATGAAAGCTCTAACTACGATCATTGTTGCCACGGACTCCATGGCCATTCTTTGCAAGATCCAGTCAGGATACCTTCCAGGAGAATGGTTCGACCTGCGTGACGCTCACCCAACCATAAAGGTGATATGGGTCTTTGTACCAGGCCACTCTGGAGTCACCTGCAATGATACCGCTGACCTGTTGGCTTCGAGCTGCTCCAACTTCACTCCACTTGACTTGTTCCCTTCTGACATAAAGCTGATGGGAACAAAGTTGTGGAAAGATCAGCTCACAACATCCACCCAATCTTGGGAAGAAGGACGCCACCTCATCTTCTTTGGTATCTCACTTGGATCATCACTCTTCAGCACCAGGGCAGGACGTGCCAAAGCAATCCACAACCAACTGCTCACTGGCAACATCTCCTACCCCACTCTTTTGATGCTTTTGGGGGACCGTGTGCACGGCGAGAGGGTCAGTGCAGCAGCACATCCTCAGTGAACCCTCTTCACCAAAGCAAAGCGAATGATGCTGGTTGACCCGCGCGTTTTGGCCAACATGACGGAAACAACGCCCAGCAACCATCGCTCGTGAAGGTCTTATCAGACTTGGACACGCAAATGAACGAGGTTCTCACCCGCACGAACCTCTCAACTAGCGAAAAAGTGAAGCTGTACGATTAAATCTTGCAGCGTTTCATTATTTGCAAGGAAAACTTTACGGAAAAGCCAGCTCAAGTCGTTGTGCTTGCAAAAAAAGACTTTCCCGAGAGTGAGATACTGCGTGGTGTTACGAAGCAATGCAAAAAGAAAACCGAAGAGGTTTTGGACTTTATTGAAGACGAGTGTGCTGGGGAAATAATTGAAGCGTTTTGTGGGCTACGTGCAAAACTGTCTTCTTATAAAATGTACAAGGGACATGAGGAAAAAAGTGAAAAGGTGTAAAAAAACTGTCATTAAAAATAACATAAGCTTTGAGGATTAAAAGGAGTGTTTGTTCTCAAAAAAAGCACAAATGCGACAAATGCGTGTGATACGCAGCCGAAATCATGAACTATTCTGTCGTTAAGTCCAGGTAAATTTCTCAGTAGAACTTACCGTTACCGCCTTTGAACTAAACACATATAAAATAAATCAAAACAAATCTAAGCGCAGAAGCGAATTTTACATGTTAAAATCGTAAAAAGAGCTGTTATTATTGTACATTTTAACGCCCTACTGCTCTGACGAACGCCAAACTTAAAATGCTATGGGAAGGCTTGGCTTTGCCACGTATAGAGGTGTCAACAAAAAAAGCACTGCTGTTTACAGGTGTTAAACACAGGTGCAACATTAAAGCTTCTTTTAAAAGCTCGTGATTAGTCCTTTAATCAAAAAAACCTTAGCTAGTACAGCTCCAACATTGAAAGCCCATGCGTATTAAATTAATTAGCAACCAACTTGAAAACACCTGCGCATGCCATAAACACACAAAGACTGAAATACTTACGACCTTTCTCGCAGAGCTTTCACAGAGTGGTGTTTTCACAATCGCTGAACAATGGCTCTCGGCGCCACCCGCTTCGCTTGCTTCGCTCGCTTCTGACGGACGCATAGCCTGACTCAGCGTTCTTTTTGTGATGAAGCGAAAAATATGCTTTCATCGGTATACGCTGAGATGCGGTATTTGATTTTAGCATTGGGTCAACGTTGAACTGAAAAACAAGCCATAAAATAAAGATGTTCCGTNCAATGCCAGATAACCTCGGGAATGAAAAATATTCCCAACCTTGGAAATCAAAATTTTAAAAAACAATTTAANAAACTAATTGAGTTTGGGAAAATAAAATTTGAACGAAATTGAAAACACTTTTTCAGTTTGGGAAACTGTTTGTGAATTGAAATTTGAAAGAGTTTTTGATGGCCCAAAAGAAACTAAAATCTCTTTTCTGACAGATGTGTAAAATGAAAGCATTCTATGTCCATTTTCAATAAATTCTCAAAACGTCGCAGTTTTAGTCATTCCTTCTATCCTGGAATAAGTTCAATTTGTGTCGACGTCCATTTCGATTCAGAAAATTGGACGACAGAAAAAACAAAACCTGGCGATGGAAACATATAACTTGTTTTCAGTTGCAGTTCATGAGCTTGGGTATTCTCTCGGTTTGTTTCACTGCAATAAAAAAGACTCAGTTATGCAGCCATTTTATCAACACGGATTTTCTGTAGAAAATAAAAATGAAATTTTGGGACAAAGCGATATTGAAAACATTCAAGAAATGTATGGCAAAATAAAGACTGTTGAGGTGAGAGCGATCTATAACTCTAAAAAGGCAAAAATCATGATTAGAATGACTGTCAAACCCTCTAAGTCAAAAAAAGCCAAAATCATTTTCACTCTGCAGCCGAGTTTTTTTAGCGAGAGCATCGCAACGGGTTCTGAGACATCTGGGGTTACTGGGGATTTTGAGGAACAATTTGTGGAACAATTTGAAGTACAATTTCAGAAATTGCTGAAACGTTTGTGCGGTCTGGATATGGCTAAACGAATTAAGATTTGTGTGGTGTAGTGGACGAAGTGGGTGAAAATGAGGTGTAGTGGGCGTAGTGAGCGTTAGCTAGCGTGGAGGTTGAAAATTTGTGGGAGGTGCTTTGTGATATCTAGACGAGCAAATTCCTGAGAATTCGCAAATCTGGAAATTACAAAAGAATTAAGAGAAACATAGATAAATCGACCGTTTTCAAGAAACGGCTTTATGTATCTACTTTTACATACCGCCTCAATTATGGCAAGTGCTTCTTTCTCGACAGCGGAATACCGCTTTTCACAAGCAGAAAGAGTTCTCGACACAAACGCAACTGGACGTCCATCTAGTGACAACACAGCAGCCAGCACAAAGTCGGACGCATCCGTCTCGACTTCGAAGGGTACGCCGTCCTGAATAGAGCTCAGACCAGCGTTACATAGATCGTTTTTCAACGTTTTGAATGCAATCAAGGCTTAGTTGCTGAGGGGAAAGTCGTTGCTATGCAAGACGGGTCCTGCGCTTTCTTGGAGAAGTTATGCATTCGTTTCAGCTCTTTTGCACAAGTCGGTTCAAGTAGGTCTAGTAGAGCTTGCAGACGTTTAGGTTCAGGCTTCATTTCTTTGTAAGCTACCAGGTAACCAAGCATCTCGAGTTCAGTTACCCGAAATTTTGATATTTTTTCGTTAATGGTTAAATTACATTCAGCAGCGGCGTCAAGCAAGCATTTCAGATTTATGTCATGCTTTTCAAGAGTTTCGCCAGTAACGGTCGTAGACGTTCTTAATGCCGGTGTCTTTTATTAAATTCGTCTGTAGGGCGTTGGAAGGCAGAGACGCTGTTGGTAACAGAGGCGTAACCAGCCCAAAATTTTTGGGGGGCCAAAATTTTGGACTTTAAGCGAGCAACAGTATTTTGCAAACAGGTAAGTTCGTTCTTCTCTGGCGATTATTTTTGTTATTCAGCGGAAGTTTCGCCCACCTATTCAAATAGGCTTCCCC
>JGI24158J21664_10013003_pt1 | contig 11002 bp, 9 predicted proteins | sample Ectturendosymbi3_FD_21664 | JGI IMG/M metagenome (IMG submission 21664)
CACGGCCTGACGGTTCTGGACAATGAGACAACCGAATGGCTGCTCAACACCTGCCCCGATATCTAGGCGGGCTAGCAGTGGATAAAAGAAGAACTCGCTCAAACGAAAGAAGAAGACTGACTGTATCGCCCCGTCACTCAAAAGATTCACTTGCATGGTCACCACGATACATTTTCAGGTTCACAAGCTAACAATTCATCAAAAACAACGATAAAAAATATTCTGCTTGTGGCAGGAATTTCTCCACGATAAGCGGGGTTCTAGAGAAATGCAGTGGTTCTTAAAAAAACACTACAACTGCAACAAAATCGAAATCAGCAACCACGCTGTCAGCAGGAACAAGAAATTCAAGACATTTACCTGCTTTAACAACAGAAAGCATGAAATTGAGCCAGTTTTGCAGCACCGGAGCTTTGCTGCAGCATGGCACGTGCATGAAACCCTTGGCGATGTAAACACCATATTTCTTTGGTTTCTTTCCCAATTTCAATGAGGAACGACTGAAGAAAGCCTGTAGAATAAAATATTGCTGGAGTGGAGTAAAACAAAAAACAAACAAGCAACAGAAATTCAAAGCTACTAGGGGACTAAAAGTAAACTCAGCCTAAAGTATCCTTCAGTTTTAATCAATCAGCAAATATTGTTAACACCCGACTCAAACGCTGACAAGTGGAGATCGCGAGTTCGATTCCCAACGCGCATTTGCTGGGCTTCTGCGATATGGAACCTAGGATCACGGGCAGGGAAAAAATTTCACCGATGGTTGATCAAAACGCCGAGGCCGGGCAGTCGCGGCCCGAATGTTGTGAGCACCACTCTGTTTCGACAGCAAGCTAAAATCTGCACTGCAACGAAAACACGAAGTGACAATGGGTTCTATATTGCTCACACTATGAGCTGTGCTTGGAATGCAAGCACACTTCTTCGCATAAATGATGTGGCGAAAACCAGACCATGTAAAAACTGTGACGTTTGTAGTCGCTGGTGTAGATGCCAGAGTTGTAAGTCGGGCCGGGCTTAAGTTTGTCAAAATGTTTCGAACCGACTGCGGGCCTGTATATAAATTTTTTTCGCAACGACGGACACTCTGATCGCCAGTTACTGTTGAAGCAATCGAGTTGATTAAATCTTCAATAAATATTGATTCATTGCAAATTATTTAGTCATGTTTAATATGCTGAGTCATGTTTAATTTGCTACNCCNCNGNTGCNCATATCTTGGANTCAATCGGTAAATTTGGTTTTCGGGCCTAAATCTGACTTCTAAAATAAATGTCGGGCTCGGGCCGGGTTTCAAAATTAATGAGGCCCGTTTNCGACTCTTGAGCTGCCAGCCACGAACTGCTCTGAGTTTAAAGAGTTAGAGTTAAAGTTTTACGTCATTGTTTTCATCACAGATTGGTTAAGATCATTGGTTCAGTCAGATTGTTTTGTTAGGTAGCCATGAATTTACACGGGTAGGTGTGAGCTTTCAACGAACGACGGTTGATGCTGTTTTGTGAGTTGTTTAGGCAGCATCGATAAGCATTTAACTGGTACAGTATTAATTTTGTGTGAAAAGTGACAAATTTTGCTTGCAGCTCCAACTTTACGTTCAGATTGTCACGTGGTCTTTTCAAATCTTTTATAAAAAGAGCCTTTTCTTTGCTTTGCAACTGGTTGCCGTTATAATGTGTATTACACAGAAGATAACAAATTTCCATCATTAAAGATGACCTAACAATTACTATTACACCGTCTGGATAAACTGATGGCCAATTTTGTGTGGATATGGTTGCCGCGTTCAAACAAAGCAGAAGAAAGCAACTGAAAAGTATAAAAGCAAAATTAGCAAACGTTTCCATGGCAATGCGCGCGCGGAAGGCTGATTGCGCTGTCGCTATTTCGCTCGCTTTCGAAGGACTTGCGGGCGATCCAAAGCAAAAAATAATTAAAAAAAACAAAAAACTCAAAACTTCGCGGAATTGTTGTGTAACAACGTCCACAACTGACCAAGCACAAAAGGCCGATAAAGAATATTCAGGCACTTACGGAAACGGGTGAAGACATGTTCTGCCGGTCGTAAATTCCAACCATGAATCCAGGCGGGACATTGCGCGCTATGCACATCAGGCTTGTGTTGGCCATCACGCTGTTGTCCAAACCCCACCACGCCTCGCCGCTCGGGGTCCTCCCGTTCCCGCAAAGACCTGACAATGGCGAAAGGGTGCAAAGAACACAAAAAACGTGGAAAACGCGTCACACCTTATTTTAAGAACACGTGCATACTGATGGACGTTGGCTTGTCGAACGGATAACACTTCCTGTCTTGGACGCACCAGCTGCATGGCCTCTTCAGCCATTCTAGCGAGGAATCCATTTCGAATCTGGAAGCAGCGAACGAAACTATCGGAGCCTTTTCAAATAAACACGCGCGACCAATTCCAGCGTTCGACACCATTTCAAACATTCAACTAAACAAAAGCATATAACTTGACATGCAATCACGTCCAACTGTCGTGAAGTACAAACACTATTACTAACAGTCTATATTGTATTAACTGAGGGCGGGAGTCGGAAGGACTTTTCCAGAGGGGCTATTTGCGGATTTTTCCAGAGGTAACCATAAAGATTTGTCAAGGGGGGGTCAAACGTGATGAAATTTCATTTTTCCTTCTCGAAACTAAGAAAACGGCCTTTTTTTGTAAAAGTATAACAGAAAAATGTCAAATTTGAAAATTCAGGGGGATTGCAACCCCAGATTTTGCCCCCCTTTCCGATGCCCACGGAGCTGCGTCTCACCTTTCGGAAGTAGCGCACGCTACGCATTGATCAAGCTTCTCGCACAATCCTTTGCAAGGCGGACGATCGCGGTCGTCGTCGCTGAATTCGCTGCACGCATTCTCGGAATTCCGTTTACTTTCGCACGTTCGCCTTGGCAACAAACACCAGCCGCACCGGTTGTTCATCAAACAATCCGCTCTCGTGACGTGACTTTTGCATTTGTCCGACTCGGACAGCGACGCGTCGCGAATCGCGTAGACCGGCACTTTGTAGACGAGCAAGTCGCTCCGCGCGGTGCCGTCGTAGCCGCCGTGGACCAGGAGTAGGTTCTTCCCGGCGACGGCCGACGCGTGGCCGAACACGCCGCGCTGACCGTCGCTCGGCGCGCGCCTCTCGTGCCATTCGTGGCAGCGGAGGTGGTAAAAAAAGGTGCCGTTGCTATGGCACGACTCGTCCCTTTCGTGCGTGTGCGTGTTGCCGCCGTGCACGACCATGTACTCGCCGAGTATGCTGGCCGAGTGAAACGCTCTTGCGCTGGGCACGGCACCGGTTTGCGACGGTTTGTACCAGAGGTTCTTTTCGATGTTAAAAAAGTACAGTGAATTGGAACGAAAGGACAACGTGCGACTGAGCCCGAAGCCGCCGAAGACGATCAGCAGCTTGGCGTGCTCGTCATAAACCATGCTGTGCCCGGCCAGCCGGATCGCGGAAGACTTCAGTCCGGCCGGATCAGGACTTACAAACTCCCAGCTCTGCCGCGTCCAGCTAAACCTGTGCAGGTCGCACGAAAACTGGCTGCCATCCAGACGAATACGTCCGCCAAAAACGTACAGATACGTGTCGTCATCGGGTGTCGCGACCACAGCCGCGGAATGCTGCGAAACAGGACGCAGGGACGGCGGCACCGGGCCGCGTAAGCGCGTCCACGAGTTGCTGGAGGCGTTGTAGAGCCAAAGCTCGTCGCTAAAAGTCTTGTTTCTCAGTTCGCCGCCGAACAGAAGGAAGTAGTTGTTTGCTCCGTTGGTAAATGCATTCATCTGCGTAAAAAAATAACTCAGTAGCGTTGCGTCGCGATCCTGGACTACCGCAATCGCACGAAAAACGCAATGATATCGCAGACAGACGATGACGTTGCTTCACAAATGAATGGTATGTCTTATTGGATATATTTCTAAGCAAAGAAATAAAAGGTACGCTTTATTAGAGATATATTCATTTGACTGCAACGTAAACCTGACAGAAAAAGATGTAACCGCAAGCAAGGCAGCAGCAATGAATAGAACAACACAATTGTTGCCGTTGGCCACAGTGCAGACGTCCACCACAAGCTACATGTCCATGAAGAAAGAAAAGTCAACGCATCTAAATGTCCCTTTAAATCCTGCGTGCGCCGCTCTTTTTGCTAACCTTTGCAACTCCGTAACTCGCTCGCCGATTCAGCTAGAGAGTTGTTCAAACCATCTACGGATACATGAAGTCTTCAAGTTTAGATTTAAATTTTTTTATTTGAGCTTGGAGTTTTTTGTGGGTGACGTTATAATGGGGGTAGGTTTTCGCCTTTTGGCCGAGTTTACCTGGCCCTGAGCGCCAACCCAACGAGCCAGTTTTTTTCGCTCAAGTTATTTTTGGAAACTAGGCTATAACCTGAGTCGGGACTTGAACGGTACCAAGCTACTTACAGTGTGATAGCGACGCGGCGATGGAGCGTGTTGCACATCGATTTTTTCGTATCTGTTCTCTGAGAAATCGTATTTAACAAACTTGTCAACAATTTCGTTGAGATCGTAGCCGCCGAAAAGCCACAGGTAAGAATCGGCAAAAACGGCGGCGTGGCCAGTTCGCCCGGTGACCAGCTCTTCATTCACGGTGCTGTTATTAACAAACATCCACGTATTGGCAAGACCAGCCCCTGTGTCGTGCATTCCACAGCTAATGCCAATGTAGCCGTTTAAGCAAGTGCATCTTTTGTCGCTACAAAAAAAAAAAAAGAAAAAACAGATAAAAATGACACGCAAAAATCACAAGACAAAGTAAACGGCAACAGCACACAGTGCTCTGCACTACGTCACCACTGCTACCTTTGCGTCATGCACCTTCCATGAGCAGAGTTGGTGCACCGGTGCGGGCAAGCCGGGAAACTGCAGTCGTCTCCTGTCCACAGCTTGCTGCATTCGCATCTGTGACCAACAACAAAAACTTCTTCAAAACACACCAATAATAATAAAAGATAAGGTAAAAATGACATGCACGGAAATGGGTGTGACATTCGCGATCAAACTGCGATTATACTCAAGCATAACACAAGGCGAACACTATATACAGCTGACGCGTCACAACATTTCTTGCACAGCAGTCTACAAATTCGACATACATCCAGTTGCGTGTGCACACAGATATATAGGGACCTGCGTGGGGAGGGTTAACCCGCGCAGGTTGCGGGTTCCCGCATTTGCGGGGCGGATGTGGCCACCCGCAGAGCTGTGCATGCGGTGCGGGTGCGCATGAGCTTGGTGCAGGTCGGGCCAGGGGCTGGGATGAGAAATTCTTTGTGCGGGTAACTGAATGTTCGACTTATGCACGTGAACGTGGTATGAACAAAAATTTCAATGCCGTATTTATTCGATGGTAAGCCGCGGCTTATAAAGTTTTATTTTTCATCATTTCACGCGGCTTATGATTAAGGCCGGCTTACATTTTTATCCTTACCTTATCGAAAGGTATAGATGGCGCTCCATCTTTCATTGGCTGCGTTTTCAACTCTAATTTCGCATTCTGTTATCTTCGGTATCACGTGCATACCCGTGACAGGAGGGATTATGATAAACAGAAGGTCGTTGTATTAGCAAGCTTCATTTGCCAGGGTTGCCAATTAAATACGAAACGTGCTGCTACGCGAAAGCAACTGAGAGGCTTAGATCAGCTATGTTCAAGTGCGGCTTACATTAATTTTTAACGCCATTTCGTGCGGCTTTCAATCGAATTAATACGCCAGCGTTTTTCAACCTCAGGGTCCCGCGAGTGGCTGCCAGAGGTTCCGCCGAAACAGACCGAAATTGCCTGGGGCGAAATTCGCGACCACAGTTCAATGCGGTTTGTAGCAATATCGACACTTGGATCATTGCATAGGGTTCCATGAGCAACGCAAACATTTTGCGGAAGGTTCCGCTGCAGCAAAATGGTTGAAAAACGCTGTAATATGGTATGCAGAGAGCTTGAGGTGCAAGTGTGCACAGACATTCTTCAGTGGTGGCGAGACCACAGATTGAAGTTTCCAGCTCTCAGTGATCTTGCAAGAACCACATTCTGCATGAGCGTAACTAGCGTCGCTTAGGAACGAGTGTTTAGCATAGATGGTCATAGCGTGAATAACAGAAGAGCAACTTTGAAGAGTTTGTCAGTGAACGACATACTTTTTTTCAACAGGACTCTGAGAAATAGGCGCTCAGGGCTGGCTAAAAGGTTTCACATTTTTACTTTGTAGTGTTTTTTAATATCTTCTTTCAACTTTGACATGAACCACTGAATAACTGCCACAAGCGATGAAACACATTGCACGAATTTTTAGTGGTTTTCAGACACAGAGCAAGGTGCAGGTTTGGGATAGCAACAGTGCGAGGCGAACACAGATTGGGAAGGTGTGTGGGCCAGGTTGGGATCAAGGCGGGAGGCCGGGAGTTGGCAAGATTTCTCAAATATCTGTGGTTGCAAGGGGAGCAGATAAAAATTTTCAACCTGCACAGGACTCGCATATAGATATATATATATATACCGTATTTATTCGATTGTAGCCACAGCTTATAAAGTTTTTTTTCAATATTTCGTATGGCTTACCCTTTTTTATTTCTTTACCCTACCCAAAGGCATAAATGACGCTCAGTTTTTCCTTGGCTACGTTTTTTTCGACTAAACTCTAATAATTAGATTAAACACTCAGCAAAAAAAATTGAGAAATGATAGTGAATCCAGATGTGGAGGATATCTACACTAAAACCCAAAATCAGCGGAAACACTCTGAAAAACTTCAAAAAAAAAAAAAAATCTACAGAAAACCAAAAGAACACTAAAAACCGAAATATAAGCTACGTAGATTTATCTTGCCGGGGGATGGTTCGCACCACTGCCCCTGTCAGTTACGCCACTGATCACAGGAGATGGCTCCTCAACACCTTGGCTATCAAAGGGAAACTGCCTAAAAAGATACATGGAGCTATTTTCACCACTCAGTGAGTTTTGAAGGATAAATCTGAAACGATTTTCCTGATGACCACAGATGGCAAAGTTTATGTGAGCTACTTAGTGAATATTTTTGAGAAAGTTTGTTCTTTGAAGCACGGCCTATCTCAAGTAGGTCGTGCTTTGAAGCTTCAAAAAGCCAATGCAACACTTGGCAATGCAAAAGCGAAGACATTTGGATTTGTGACATTTCTCAGTTTGTGCAGAAGCAATATTTTGTCAAAAAGCTATGTCCAATTTTCTTGGTTGAAAGACTGTGATGTCATTAAATAGGCAAATACAGTTATTGCTGCACACATGGAAATGCTGATAACTTCAATGAAAGATTTCATGACTTGAAAGCAATGGAGTTCATTTCTTGGTTGACTTTAGTAGATTTATCTGCAGTATCAGAAAAATGCCAACAGGAATTATGTGAGGTGCAACAAGATGAATCCGTGAAAACTCTTTTCAAGATCAAAGGAACCACAATATGGCTGTCTGAGGAATTAGAAAAGAAAAACCCTCACTCAAATACTTTGGCAAGGCAAAAACTAAAAACAGGACCATTTAAAGTCAAAAAAAATAGTATTTTCTTCTGTGTTTCAGGAAGCTATGTAAAGAAATTTAAAACACAAATAGCACTCCTATGAAGTCTACACAAAAAGTTATTACGTCATAAAAAGTCATATTTTCCATTTTAGGCCATAAAGTCATATTTTGCACATTTTCAACCTAATTCAATAAGGAAAGCATTAAAACAATTTCAAAATATCAGGTGAAACTATTATATCGCTAGGTCCATGCTGCATCCTGCAAAATGAACCCACTTGGGCACCTTGCGAATGCTGCCAAAGATACAGGTAAACCAAGTTATTTGGATGAAATATAATACACTGCTTAAAAATGCATAGCAAAAAAGGCTGTTTTCTTAGTTTCGAGTGGGGAAAAAACAAATTTTGTCACTTTTGACCCCCTTAGAAAAATTTTGGAAAAATCCCCTAGTGGCCCTCTCCTGGAAAAAATCCTTCCGACGCCCATGATAGTAAGCAATGCAGTGATGGAGCAAAAACAAATACTTTTGGACATGTAGTACTGTAGTTCTGGTGGGGCCTGAGATTTTTTTGAAGACAAAAGTGGGGCCTGCTTCAGAAAAGGTTGAGAACCACTGCTCTAATTTCGCGTTCTATCCTCTTCAGTATCACATGCACAGCCATCACAGAAGCAATTATGATGAACAGAAGGCAGTTGTAGTGGTGTAAGCATCATTAACATGGTTATGAATATACGCGAAACGTGTTATTACGCAAACGTATCTCAGAGGCTTAGGTAACCTATGTTCTAGTGCGGCTTACAATCAAGGGCGGTTTACCATATTTTTCGGACTATAAGGCGCACTTAAAATCCTTTAATTTTATCAAAAATCGAAAGTGTGCCTTATGGTGCGGTGCGCCTAATGTATGAATCTGGTTGTTGATTTCTCACCTAGAACTAATTGTATGTGGTAAATGGTCCTATTTATTTAATTGCTAGTTACATTTTTTTTGTAAACAGGCCATCGTGTAATGCAATAAACCAACAACAATTGCAATGAGTAGCATCCTAGAATAGCTAGCACATACCACAGATCATATTACTCCACAAGGCTCCTGACTACACTGGCACACACCGAATCAAACACGTGCACAACTTTTATTTTATTCGTGTCCAGCAGATTAGGAATGTGTGACAGATTAAAATCCCATTGGTGGCTCTGGCACAGGGCGACTCCGGCACTCGGGACTTAATGTGAAAGATTTGAATACAATTTGACTTGTCTAAGTTTTGCTTCATTTAATGCACCTTATAACCCAGTGTGCCTTTTGTATGAAAAAAGAATAGCTAACATTCAATTTTTGATACTGCGCCTCATAACCCGGTGCACCTCATGGTGCAAAAAATACGGTACATTATTTTTTTAATATCATTTGGTGCAGCTTACATTCAAGGACAGCGCACAATTGAGTAAATACAGTATACTTTGTGAGTTACAACGTAAGTCCACTCATTGTACAGGTTTTAGCTGCACTGCTCAATACTACTTAGCAAGACATCAATGTTTCACTAACATCCAAATGCTACATCTTTAATTTTGCGAAGATTCTCTTAAGGCCTTTTTATTGTCAAAAAACATCCTTGCCCATCACAGATGTAGTGTCTAAATCAGCCATGTCCAACCCAAATCGCTTACTGAGCCAAAATGTATCTTGCTATCTTGACCAGGGCCGCACATTGCAAGACATATTAATGGGGCCGCACATTGAATGGCTTACTTTGAGTTTAGCTAACTAAATTTAGCTTAACCTAATGCACTGAAAGTGTTTGAATGCAACTGCAATGATAACAGACGTGATAAACTGGCTCTGAGGAGCACCAGCATCAAAAATGTCAAATTCAAAATTATCAAATCAAGGACAGGTTGTCAGTATGTAGGATACTTTTACTCTAGCGTAAAACTAAACTGGGCCGCACAAAACCCTCAAATGGGCCACATCCGCGGGCCTCGGGTTGGACATAGCTGGTCCAAATCTTGGACTAGTTCAAATTTCAAGTGCAATTTACTAATTACATTTACTATTCCCATTATTGTAGATTTCTAGTCAGAGAGAAAACTAAAAATTGATTAACAACTACAGCAAAGAAGTTACATTAGATAGACAATTTACTTTTGTGAGAACTGCATGGCTGCAAGACCATGTAATCCTAAAACTTTCAACATGCAATTCAAAACAGACACATAAATCTTACACTGAATTCAAACATATTCCATTTCCACTGCAATTGTTGGGGCAATGATGAATTTGAAAATCTGCATAAAATCCTGAACGCTCATAGAGGCTGTCACTGTGGAAAACAAGACTGTTGAAAAATCAAATATTTTTTAAGCTGAATCATAAAAACAACACTACAAGACCCTAAGGCAAACGGCAGGTAAAAAAAAATTTAGACAAGGTGAGTATTGCATTGCATAAAAACATTTAAGTATCTGGGTTGAATTTAGGTTGCGGCATTGAATGACAGCATAATACACATAGGAAAAGACAGATATAAAAAAGCAGTTGAGGAGCACCTTACCTCGATGTTAATTTTCTCAGCATTCCTTTAAAACCTTTTAACTAAAAAAACTAGAAAAATCACTAAGTTTCATAAAACTCAAGTTCAGAAAAAATTGTTTTGCAATCTACATTGAATTTGTTTGGAATATACAGTGAGTGACTGGGTTCACTTGGCTCAACATACATTACATCCATGAGCAATTGCAATTTGTCAGATATTAAACAACTTGACCATTGGTTATGAAGAATGAAGAGCTTTTTGTCATGCTACTCATAACTCACAACAACTGTAAGAAGTGTTTAGGTGTCATGCAACACATGTGATATGTAAAAGAGCATATTATGTTAATAACATAAGAGTATTAGCTAACATACTGAGCAACTGATTCAAGAATAAAAGGTTGAATATTGCTATCTAAACCAGCTCACCTGAAAAAGTATACTAGCATGTACCCAGACTTTGACAATAATTTGGGTAAACCTGTATTGGTTCTGTCACCACTTAAAGTGGCCAATACTTTACTTGCATATGATTTTCCATCATAAATGGTAACATAATCAAAAGCACACTCAGTGTCTTTTTGTAGAAATCTCAGGGTGATATATGGCATGCGGTGTGGATCAGGACTTTGTATCAGCCATTCACATCTGTACAGAATGGAAAACAAAAATATTAACTAAACTACAGAGTACACAGGCTTTTAGCCATAGCTGGCCTGGATTGGTCAGCACATTTCATCTAAACCGTAGGTGTCTACACCAGTAGTTCTCAAATGGAGGCCACTTGACTTACTAAGGGAGGAATTTTTATTCATTGGAGGAATTTGGTTCCAGGGAGTAATAGGGGAGGAAAAGCTGTGGATGAAAAACCTTGACATTTTATTATTTGTTCATTCAACACATAAAAACAGCACAACGAGGTTGGTTTAGAG
>JGI24158J21664_10013004_pt1 | contig 11002 bp, 9 predicted proteins | sample Ectturendosymbi3_FD_21664 | JGI IMG/M metagenome (IMG submission 21664)
GTGAAGCGACGTAGCTCGGCGTCGTTCGGTTGCCTTGATCGTTGGCGATGATTTCGACTTTTCCGTGTCGAAATATTCCAACGCAGGAATACGTTGTCCCGAGATCAATTCCCACAGCAGTAGACATTTTTTCTTTTGCACTGCACCAAGTAGCAATATTCTTGAAGACTGTTAAAATCAGTTCACTTTGTTGCAGCTTCGCTATTGACTTCGCTTCAGTATAATAACGAGCGCTTTCACCTCCCAGCTATAAAGCGCCATCGATGNTTGTAGAAACGTCGCGAAAGCGAAGTCGCGACTGGCGAGTTCTATTTTTAGCTGCGCTATTCAGTAATGTATGATAGCTGCGCCATTCAGTAATGTATGATACTTTTCGTCAGCAGAACGTTTGTTAGTGCGCAGGGATGAAACACTGCAAAGAGCTGAAACAATGAACTTAGTGACGCAATAACGCATCGATCTGTTTATTTGTTTTGTACAAAACACGTTTAGCTGCTTAAATTCCTATTAACGTGCTTGAAACGTTTCATTAACTGAGTTTATGCAGGTTTATGTGATTAAATTTCCCACTGAGTTTATGTAATTAAGCTTCACCGTGAATGATCTTTCGCTGATTGCATAAGCTTAAGCTTATGTTTCATTGGAAGTTCATCCAAGGTCATTTTAGCGTTTGGGATAAGTGGTTCAAAGGAATTATTTAAAAACAGCGGTTTGTCTCTGAAACAAAAACTTTCTGCGGCGAACTAGTTTTTACACAATGTTCTTGTTTCTCCTTTTGAGTTATCGTCCACCAAGCGTCCAGTATATCAAAATTTTTTCTGCGTGCATTTTGCAACCGGTGTCAGGCAAACACATGTGCAACTTGTGAATTGCGAAAGAAAACATGTAAAGAAGTGTTTAACTTGTGTGGGGAATACAACAGCCATATACGCGCAACATTTACTCGAATTCTCCAGCCCTGAAACACCTATACATCTACATCAGAAGGGAAGTGTTAACCAAACAAGTTTAAAATCATTTCGAAGTCGCAGGTTGAAAGCAAACTGTGATGACGCCATGGTGATTGACTGGGTCCGGCTTGCCTGTTTGCCATCGTGTTCGCGAACGATCGCGACGAAACCAGAAGTGCGGGGCCACTTCGGGAAACTTCGCGAGCAATCGCCTTCTTTCCGGATTTCCCGACGTCAGTGCGTACTGCTATAAAGTGCTGTGGTGTCCGCCATTAGTGTTCATACATGCTACGCGATTCGCAGAGTAAAGGCGATTGAAGATAACGGCTACATCCGCTTTCAGTCACAATGCTTCTTGGTGTTCGACGACCGCGACTACCTTTCGATGTCATGCAAGACTTTCCTAACGACTTCTACGACACGCAATGGGTGAGTTGTGGAAAATATTTATTTGACAATTGATTGTCGGTACCTGGTTCAATAACATTCAGCCATGTATCTGATTGCAAATGATTTTTTTGCTTTACTAGCACTATCAATTCGGTGATCGATGTTTGGAAGTAGTTAACAATCGAGCAATAGCCGTAACTACAGTAATCGTAATACTTTCGTTCGTGTAGCTAAGTTAATACTTTGATTGAAAAGAACAGCCGCAGTAATGCTTTGATGATGAAACACACGAAAAACGATATGAAACACAAAACTAAGTGTTTTGAAAAATGAGAAGTAAACAACTAAAATTGTTGTCAACAATCAACATTGTTTTTCGAACTTATGCAAAGTTACGATCTCAACCTCATCTTTGATCTTTTTTGGGAAACTTACGCAGTTAGCTTGCAAATAAACTTTTCAGCCGTTGGATTCAGCCAAAAACTAACAAAAACAATCTTGCTTCATTTGTATTCCAACAGGGATATTATTCCGATGAACCTCAGACACTGCCGGGACACTATCTGGCCCCACGCGAGGTTCGCCAACGGCAAGAATGGAGAGCTTATGATCCATGGCAGGAATTTACATCACAAGCATTTACTCCTCGCTGCTCTGATCAGTTTGCTCGTCCGCATTACCAGCACCGTCGACCAAGATGTTATCACCATCGCGAAGGACAACCTGCTGATGCCGAGGTTAAGCAGGTAGGTGTAGGTTGGAAACCCGTGATGCTGTTGCAATATTATTTTATTGTGGCCAAGCGCGCTTGATGACTTTTCATTGGTTCTCTATCATTTTCACGACTATAATGAGCTGATTAAGCCTCTTAAGACTTAACAATTTGCTTTAACAGAGCTATTTTGCTCTCGTGGAGAAATGAACATACAGTTTTATAATAGCACGTAAACAAATATTTGCCATGATCGAAAAATTAATTAATTAACCAAGCTTCCAACACTTTTTAACAACAATCTGCTCGGTGTGGAAAGTCACTTGCACCTAACGTTTCTGAAAAAGTATAAAAAATGTGTCTGTTTTCATCTCTCCTGAGAATATAACAAGAGCAAGGTGTTTCATAATGTGTTTTAATTTTGCTATGAGTTCGAAACATAAGTTTGTAACTGACTGAAACTTCATGTATGATTAGTTCTATAAAATAGCTTCGAATCAAAATGAGCTGCATCCATTTTTTTGGTGGGTGTCTACGAGCTGGCATTTATGCGCACCGTCACCTGCACGATTTTTACCCGGTGTTTGTGGTTGTTATTTCTGACTTCTGTGATGTTTTTTTTTCCGAAGTTAACTCATCCAAACGTTTTCCTATAAGCGTTTTTTTATCTTTGAAATTTGCAGCCAGTGCTCAAAAACTTGAGTTTGAATTTGCGTGTCTTTTTCTCAGGTGGGACTCGGGCAGAAAAAAGTTCCAGCCAAGGTGAACCACAGATGGTCAAAATCAGATCCGTCTACGCAGGAGTTACACCAATCTTGTTTAAACAACACGGAGTTGGACAGAGCTGCGCCGAATTCACATTCCGACGATGTAAAGTCGCACGACGCCATTGCTAATTCGATGGCAAACCAGTCAGAGGCACTGCATCAAATATCCGAAGAAGACTCTTTGATGAAGACTGCACCACCCGTTCAGACAGCTGAGAGCTCCCGGGTTACTGAAGCGAAAAACAAAATCTGTGATGTTCTGCAAGCGCTTGAACAGCTTGAAGCATCAGTAAGCAGTTTTTCTGGAACAAAAACAGAAAAAAGTTTCCTTAAGTTAGAAGAAGAATTAACCAAACAACTGCTGCGTTTGGACGAGGTGAACGCAAGCGGAACACCTGGTGAAGAAGAGGTGCGTGTTGAACGCAAAGCCACAGTCAAGAAAATTCAGCGATTATTAGACATTCTTGAAATGAATGCGACACAAGAAAACGTTCCCGGCAATATGGCTAATGCTACTGAAGAACACGGTGGGAGCAACCGGCTCGGTTGCTCTGCTGAAGACCAAAGTGCTGATCGTTAGACTTTGAATCCACTTTGGTTCATTACGTATGCACCAGGTAAACCATCGCGATTAAACTGACATTTGAGCTTGTGAATGCTGTTGCTAATTTTTATAGTACTGTGCTATTTGCGATTCATACCACTTTTTCAAAAATTGATGAAGTGTCTAAAGCAGCAGCGACGCTAACATTGGTCTTTTTTTCAACATTTTTGATGGCATGGATGATGCTAGACGACCTTGCATATCTTCATTACTAAAAAATATTTATACCGTAACTATTTTCTCTGCTTGGCATTTCACAGTAAGGTTTTGTGAGCATTGTCCTTGATGTAGTTTCGTTGATAAAGCTGATGAAAACGTCTTACTTTTATTTCCTTCGCTTTTAATTTCGTTGTGTCCTGAATGCTTTCTTTATATTGCTTTATTTATGAAAAATACAATTTTTCAAACTTCCTTCGCGAGACTTTAAACATTTAATTGTGAGGAGCAGTTTTCAAGAAAATATATGCTCTTATAGGGTTAATATACGATGTGCTGCCTTCGACTTAAATGTCCGCCACTGTATGTGATGTCACTGGAAACTTCACAGTTTAACTGCTTGATTTGTTGATATTGAATGAGCAGTATTGGCTATGATAAGTGAAAGATAAGTAAAAGTAAAATTGCCATTTCTTGTCATAAATTTTTCTAGCGAAGTTGTTGCGGAAAGACTTCATTTATGCCACTACTGGGTAAGGAAGATGAAAATGGTATGTATAGTGTCGATAAAAATCTTAACCTGCTCTCCACCAAATATGCGTCAATGACCATCTGGCCTTCCCCTGAAAGATTTACATCGATTATTGAATCAGAACTTGCATTTGAGCAGACAAAACAGTGATAAGCTTGTTTCACTTGTTAGTGCCAAGCGCAGCTTGAAAGATGATAGTAATTACCACGTAACCAGCAGTGCTGGTCTTGGCTAATACCTGCGTTAAACTCATAGTGAAATGAAATGCAGAGATTTCATGCTGGTACCATAAAAACAAGCCAAAAAAACATAAATCCATTGTCGACAGCTGGCAGAAAATTTACGTAATTCGTGTTTAGACGAAATTGGAAGGTAAAAGTCAGAAAGATTTAAAAATCTGGGCATTGACCGGGCATTCTGTTTACATTTTCACAATGACACATCAACAACAATCCTTCAGTTTCTTGTCGTAGAGAGAAAAGCACGTAAAGTGCATTACTAAAATTTGCCAAAAGCGTTGAATTGGAGGAAATTTTTACAAAATTTGTTGGGCTTTTAACGAAATTTATGTGTTGTTTGTCAAGAATTATTTTCCTTCCCATAAACTTCGACAGGTTACAAACATGAATTTAGTCGCTAAGTCGAATGCCATTGACACCGGTTGCTGCCATTAAACTTATTATCTCGAGTTATCGTATTCTTTTGCATGAGGTCTAAAAATCAAGCCTAAGGCATCATGTATCGTTTGCTAGCAACACATTTTAAAAACAACTTTTCTCTGAGAAATGGCTAAATAAGCTAAATAAACTTATATGACAACAATGTTTATTGATGTTTCAGTTGGAAGCTTTGGCCCAGCTTATCAATACTCGTCGAAATAGGTTAATATGGTTTTCATAACTTTTATGGGATAAATATTTCAAACTGTTATGTACAAGAAGTGTGAAAATGCAAATTTTCTTCAAAGTCGCGTGGACTAACACTGTGGTCAAAGCACTTACAAACTTTTGTATGAAAACAATTCTGAACAAGTATTGAAGTGGATTTCAAAGTGCTTTGAACACCAGGTTTTAACAGTAATTTTATCGCTAAGGGATTTTATATCATAAGCGCAATTTTGTTGTAAAATGTGAGGGGGACAGCTTGGTGTGAAACCAATATATTAGGAAACCTAACGAGAAAAATGTGGTGGACCTGGCATATTATATCCCCACTGTCTGAAAAAGTGGGGGGGGGCGCGTCCCCCGTGACCCCCACCTAATTGTGCCCATGTTTTATATGCCTCACAACATGATGCAACTGACTGCCCCAAAGTTCGGAATGAACATAGCGAAATTAAGTTGTAGGGATGCGGGTAAACTCCGTTAAATTGCTTTAGAGAAATCAATCTCCTCAACACATTAGTTTGAGGCCTCTACGAAGAATTACCTGCTTGAAGCGATTGATTGTGTTTTCGCGCACTGGCATCAGTGACGCCGGAACAGCGGTAGGGCAGGAGGGGGCAGTAAAAAGTTGAGGGCAATGAAAACTTATGAAAAACAAAAAAATCGTTACCAACTATGCCTGCTACTGTTCAACAACAATTTTGGCCTAAAAAATAATAAAAGAAGAGGGATGACTCCATCGTCTCTCATTTGTAGGGTTAGGGGGGCAATGCCACCGCTCTCCGGCACCCGTGCTTGCCGCTATCAGCAGTCACTGTCTCGCTCCAATATCTGCCAAGATGTCTGAGTTCAGCAGTCACATGCGGCAAAACGCCTAATATCGCAACTTGAAGTGAACATTAGAAGATTTGTTGCCATGTTATTGTTAGACAATAAAGACAAACAGTAAAACAATCCCTTCGCAAGTTTGGTAACCTGCCCCTGCAGGCAAAGGAGCGGACATAAGTGAACTGCAAGCTCACCACTGCAAGACACCAGAACAGTGAACCTGATTCTTGTGCAGTGTGAGTGTCATACCGGCAAATAAACCGTTATTGCAAGAATTATATCAATTAATCGGAATTGAGCTGCTGACGTCAATTTTTCTAGAAAGTTTTAGTTCGTAGTCCCAATTTCCAGATAGGGGCAAATGCCCGTTTTGACCCAGGGGCAGATCCAGCCAATAAGGTTAGGGGGGCGATTTCAGTAATATTTGGTAGTCAAGTCTCATTACGGGTTCACTACTGTAAGAGAGATGAAGTGCATTTCACAACACTGCTGTGACAAAACATTGGATGACAAAATTGCCCTTGTATTGCGAATGCTGTTTTCCGAATTGTACACAATCATGGTGAATAAAGTCAATTTGCAGGTTTTAGGTGGGAGGGCGATCGTCCCCCTGGATTCGCCCTGTCTTGACACCCCTGCGAACGCCAATGGTTTTGACGCTCCACGAGTTCAAAACTGTTTGCTTGAGTTCAGTGTCAAGCACACTCATAATTGTCATGCTTTTCGCATTTGTCTGGCTCTAACCCAGCAGCAGATAAGGCGTCCAAGTAATCCTCAAAAGTTTTTAGCCATTGCTTAAGCTCGTCGGCAGCTGTCTTCAAACCCGGTTCGGCGTCTACACGTTGTGGTTTTAGCACCTTCTCCATTACAGCAAGACTAAGTTTAATAAATTGATGTGACCTAATGAAGGCTTTATTAAACTTATTCGTCGAGTCCGCAGCGAACGATCAAGGGACAAACAGTGAATGAAATAACATGAGCGATGTCAACCGAACAGCGACTTCTGAACAAAGCTAGAGGCGCAAAGAACCAACGACACGTCGCAAACAATCGACGAATCCCAATTAATTAACGGCGCGGAACAAAAATGCACTCGCGCGCGTGACAACACAAGCAAACAAAATAACGCCAAATAGGACACATGTTTCGCAACAATGTTGACCTCAAAACTAATAACAGAAATTATGGAAAACCATTCTGAATTTTATGTGTGCGCGAATAGCTTCAATAAATTGGTTTCAAGTCGATCTTGATAAATCATGGAATTACTTATGATACTGCTATGTGAAGGGTACCTGTGCCCCCGTTGCCCCCCCATTCAAAGAGCAGGGGGGCAGTGCACCTGTAATGCACCCCCGACACAGTCAGAACATTGACAAAAGCATACATATTTTGAAGCACTGGGACCTCTGTGGTTTGTTTAACATCGTGAAACCCTACAAGTTATGAACAAATATCCAAGATGAGAGAAAAAATTGAAACTATTTGCATGTTCAACATTTTGTTGACCTTGTCGATAAGGCAAGCTCATCCTAATACAAACATCTCTGTCACCATAAATGAACTCTCTGTATGCAGCAAGAAAGCTGTGTGCGCAGTAAAACTGAAAAGTCTTGCCTAGATCCAAACAGGGTTGCGGAGTCGGAGTCGCAAGCAGTCGGAGATTTTTGGATGGAGCCGGAATCGGATTTCTAAAAACATTAGAAGTCGGAGTCGGATTTTTTCATCGTACTCCGACTCCGGAAGTCCAACTGATTTATTTTTTACATCGCACTCCTCAGATAGGAATCCTTTCTCATGCCTGCTGAAATGGTACAATTTGTTTTGAAACTTTTATTGAAACAGAGAATTCTTTCTGTGTACCACGATTTCCATTGATTGCTACTTGCTACAAAGTTGTTGACAGCCAAACATCATTCACGTTATGTTAAGCAGTCGGAGTTGGGAGTCGAAAATTTTGGAAAGGTCGGAGTTGGACTCGGAGTCGAACATTTTACCTCCGACTCCGCAACTCTGGTTCCACATACACATTACTTGCACAAGAGGTTAGCGCCCAGAGTGCAAGGATACAAAGTCTTGCCAACGGATATGACGCGAACGTTTTTGGAATGTTTCTTTGCTTTGTAAAACCGGTTTTGCTTAAAACTTAGTACCAACCTTGTTTACGCAAATTGAGATTTTCTACCGCAGGTTTGCATCATAAAGAACCATGTATCTTATGAAGCTGGTGGCACTGACAAAAAATATATATAAATCTGCAATAAAATCACAGCAGCGAGTGTTGGTGCGTTTTTCATCTTTCGTGCGGCTAATCGAACTGATTCCTGACACGAAGAAATCAGTTGCGGTATCCGCAGGTCATGTTTCCATTTCCACGTGGCGAAAACTAGTTGTCTTCACAAAGTCAATTTTGTACACCTCTGCCTTCCCGTTAGGCATGTAGTCAGAACGGTCAAAAGGAAAATCATGGCGCTTTTGATGACATGCCTCGTACCAGTTGGACAAATGTGTAACCTCGCTTGATCATCAACAGATGTACTACAATTTTCGCCGCTAACTAAACATTCTGAATGTGCTCATGATTGCTGCCTGGAGCAGCGCTTCTCAAGCAGTGGACCGCGGCCCACTTATGCCACGAGTTATTCAGCGATTTTTGTTTTGGTGATCCGCTAAATGCGTTCAGGAGGGCTGCGAAACATCCTAAAATATTGCAACATTCCGGTTTTTAACTAAAACGTTTCTTGAAAATTTTCTGATTTTCTGTTACTTAGATCGGGAAATCTTATGTTTAATGAGAAAGCTCAAGTGTTGCATAAATAGTAAATTGCAAGGGTTGTTTCTTTTCAATAATTCAATTTTATCGTTGTTGTTTCACCGCAATATCTCACAGTGGGCGCCCACAAAAAATTTTCAGTAATGTGGGTCGCAAGGTGAAAAAGATTGAGAAGCACTGGCCTAGAGGAAATGTCTTATTTTAAGCTATGCTGACACTTGACAGAGATCTTTCTTGAGGCCGATCAAGTAACCACATCTTGACAATCTTGGCTGCACTGAAAACAACTGTCAACCGGGGATATACCGTTCGGTCACTGAAGCAATTCGCAGCTCAGAGGGAATCACGCATTGCAGAATGCCAGCAGACCAGGCTCACAGCATTCGGTTGGCATTGATCAATAGACGCGGTGACGTCACGGAAATTGACAAGGCGTGCGACTGTTCGCGAAGTTTGCCGAATTGACTGTTCGCCGCTGGACAAATCGCGATGCCTCGCAAGCTCGCCACGTCAGAATATGACGAATAGTTAAAACACAGCACTGTCATTTTTTAGCAGGGTTAAATGTGGAAGTTTTGCAAAATCGCATGAAAACAACCACCTAAAAACCAATAATTTAAACGGTTTGTGAGCAATAGAAACAACGCATTATTTGAAGGGCCATTACCAGGGATGTAGTACTAACAACAACGGTGTGGGAACGCACCCAAAAAACTATCCATTTAAAACAGCTTCAAACCCATTTTGAAGCAAAACATGAAAAAGGTGTGGGAACGTCGTTCCCACGCGTTCCCGCCCCACTACACCCCTGGCCAAGCCCGTAACCATCTTGGGACACCAGGAGGGGCGAAGAGTTTTCTGAGAGGGGCCCAAATTTTTTGAACTACGTCCAATAGTTTCAAACTATATCCAACACATTTTTCCAGGGGGGTTGAAAAATTTTCTAGAGGGGGTTCGCCCCTCTGCGTCACCACTGTTTACGGGCCTGCCCCTGACCATTACGATTTCATTATTTACAGTTACAAGATTTTTGCGTTGTTATTTTGCACTAGATACGAGTGATGTTGTTTCACTACTTCTCCGTTCTCACCATCGAATATTCCATACGTGACATTTGAAATTCAGCCTAGCAGGTTTTACCTGATTGTATGCATAACCAAAAACAAAACTTCAGACAAAAACATGCAATTTTCCACATAGCGTTGCAACGGATGTCAATAGTGGTGTAGGAGATGGGGGTTGGGGGTGCAAGCGCACGACCAAAAGTTTTGATTTGTCAAAATTTTGGACAAATTCTGAAAACATTTGGGCACAGAACTTCAATATTTTTAACAATATTAATTAAATTATTATTTGTTATTGAGTTTATGAATAAATTTTTGTTATGTATATAGAAAGACATTAAAATATATGAAATCAACCAACTATTTGTAGTAACTTCGTGCTTTAGTTTGTGAGATGTGATGAGTAACTGACTAATTTGAAAGTTTGGGCAAACAACGCATTTCGTTTGTGTGCTTTATTAATTATACACTGTAGGAACATAGTATGCTGTAGGGAACCCACTTCATATTTGCAGAGTCCATGTCAGACAAGTACATAAAAGCTTTTGTTTTTAATATTAACTGCAGTGTATAGATGAACACATTTTGCCATACGGTTTGTTGCCGGTTGCATACATGTGCAGTAGATCAGACAATGTTATCAGACTCACGGCACAGTCATAAAATAAATAATATGATACATGTCACATACATATCTCCAGAGAAGGAGGCAGCTTCAGACCTACCTTAGCTAAGTGTAACTTTCTTGATGACAGAATCAGCTGCGTTGTGAACGGAATGCCAAACCTCAAAAGTGTGAGGCAGATCCTCCGAGTAGGCTACTAAGCGCCAGCTGGCTTTTGACAATGTTCTAGCACAGCCTAGCACAGGCTGCTTTTTTTCAGTTGGGTGATTATGAATCAAATTTCAACTACTAAATTTTCTATTTTCAAGTAGCCTGTATGGCAACATGGAGGAAAATATGAAGTAACAACAGCTACAGAAAAATTGTTTGGAGAAGACTCGTCGCATAAAAGGTTTTCGGGCAAATCTGCTGTAATTCGGCCAAAATATCCTTTGCACCCATACAAATTTGCCTGCTCCTACACCTGCAGATGTCTGCAAATACATGCCCATACATTTATTCGACAATCAGTGAAAATACAACGGCTGATAGGCTCTCAAATTTCACTTAATCTCCGAACAGGTTGAATATTTTCGAGACGCTTCTCATCCTTTCGACAACGTTCGCAAATGAGAAAACAAAAACGTCACGATGCGCATGAGTGATCCATGTTGCCAAATATAGAACTCATCACGCGCCGTCTGCTTCGCGATGCTTCTACAAACATCGATGGCGCTT
>JGI24158J21664_10013005_pt1 | contig 11002 bp, 6 predicted proteins | sample Ectturendosymbi3_FD_21664 | JGI IMG/M metagenome (IMG submission 21664)
AACAAGTACATCGCGTTGAATCACGAATGGAATATTACTGGGAATTACGCAGTAAGAATGCACAAAACATTAAAGCACTAATGTGTCCACTATACTGCCACAGTGTGAAGCTTTGCGCGCTTGTTGCTCGGGCCGTCGGAACGCAGCAGTAATCACCTAAGGAGTGATATCTCAAGTAGAAGTGGGCATAACTGGGTTTTTGTGAGAAGTTATCGCGTGACAATTCGCGACAAAGTGCGCAACTGTACAATATGTAAAACCCTTACGTCCAGCCACTTCCCCAAATAGAGAATTCCCAGCTGCGATGGCTCCCCCACGGGACCAGAATGCATCAAGAAAGGTTGACGAGACGAGTCCCATTGAATACATCAACTGGACAGCGACCCAGAGGCCGACCAAGGACCACGTTGCACGATAACTTTTCCAACCTGTATCAGACAATACAGCATAGCAAAGTGTGTTCCTGATAACTGTGATGTGTTTCGAGATCTAGGGCTGCAGCCCCCGCGAGGAAAAGTGAGTGCCTTTTAACGTTGCTGCTGTTGTTTCCACTGAGAAGTTGTTGTTTTTTGCCATACAAACAACTTAGATACGTTCAAACAATGCACGTTAGTATTTACATTCTTACAGCTAATGCACTCCTGCTAGCAAGAAGTGTTCTATAAATACAGTATCACCCACAGTAGAAATTGTAGTCATGTTAAACTTAAGTTTGTATCATTTGACTTGAAGATGTTTCACAACATGACGCACACAATACTTCGCATTTGGCCAAGACAAGCCATTAGGTTTTTTACTGACACGTAATATGCGAAATGAAACCTTAAGGGTTATCTGGTCATGGTTTTCTGTAGTTGGATTATAACATTTTTATATACCATTCGTTGGTAAAAATAACGCAACTGGTTCTGTTATTCACGAACCAACCAACAGCACAACATCAAGCTATAAACTTATTACATTTTTTTATCTCTGTCTAATGTGTGAGGTGAAGACCTTTGATTAGCCCTAACACTTAATTGTGCGGCGATTCCGTGTAATTGATTTAATTATGAAATTAGCAAAATTAAAAATATCGCGAAAAATTGTTCGCTCTCCATTTTTATCTCAATCTTGCGAAGCCGCATTGCGTTGCGGAACCTAGTTTAAACACCAAAGCTGAAGATAATTTCTTTGCATTGCTCCAGCATTTACGCTGTGCATACGACTGTCTCAGTTACTGCGTTGTAGCATGCGTTGTTTTGTGTGATTTGTACAAAGAAGAAAAATTTTTGCTAAGTTGCTTTATAATTATATTTAAAGTGGTGAATTGTTCCATAATTGTACAGTTGCACTGATAAGACTTTAGGGCAGAAATGTACGACGTTTCAAAACGTGAAGTGTACTTTTGCAATTTTTTATCTGTGGCATTCGAAACTGCTTTTTCATCAACATGCAGAAAAGGAAATTGTCTTTCCAATTTGCTTGAGACCCAATTGACCCATATTTTGGTCTTCGATGTTTCAGAGAGTTCTGTTCACAGATCACACATAAAACTTCTTGAGATTGCACTGTGAGATACTTTGCAGGTATTTTGTGTCAGACATCTACGGTGGCTACAACTGGCAAGATACTCACGTCTATGGCCATTACACTTTTGTGAGAAACCCTGCAAGAACTTTCAGTGTGTTTGAGGCGAGTGCTGGTGGCTGCCAAACTGGAAATCAAGCCACTGTAGAAGAAGCTGCCATTTCAAGGTGTAGTTTTACAGTTTTTGACTTAGCGAGTATGATAAACTACTTTTTTAAATGTACGAATGACTTCAGAGACAGTTTATGCTAAGCAGGTACATTGTGGCGTGCCCAAGGAGACCAAATTATTGCACTGGATCTGTCATTAACAGTTAATCAGCCCACAAAGCATTGAATTTATATTGGACAGATGACAGTTGAAGACAATTATTTTACATTTGCTCTTTGTTTGGATCATATAGTTTTTGAAGCTTGTTTAACAATACTTAATTGTATATTTACAGCATTGTATTTGTGCTCATTTACATATTTATGCACTTGTCAACAGAATATAATTTGTTTCAAAGTAAATGCAGGTTGATTTTTAAGAAATGTTTTTTGCTGGTCGCATAGGGAAGTTATTCCACCTCTGACGAAAGCCATTACCTTGATACAAAAAAAATTATGAATGTAGCCGTAGGTTTAGCTAAAGTACGTTATACTTGATTTCATGCTTTTTACTCAAGTGTTGCACCGAGTAACATTACAGTCTGCTTGACCACTGAGACGTGCACTGTGTGGCAATTGCGGTCTCCATCGAACATCTATGGTGAACTGCACTGAAGCTTTAAAATACCATGTAAAACTTTTCAGCTTAAGCAAAAACGAAATTTTTCCAACTGTGGGATGTACATGACAATTAGCTCCCTTTGTAGCAAGCGATATTTGGGCGGACGCTAACTAAATTCTCTACTGGCTGTAAAGCTACTTCTTGTTCTGAATGTGAAGATAAATGGTTTAATAAAATTAACGCGGATATTAACATTCAAAAGATGATTTTACCCGGTATCAGGTAGCTTTGCTTCGCCCGATTCCGTTCTTGATACGTGCCCTCTTGTCCTATGGTTTGATTTTGCCGTTTTCTTATCAATTTGCTGCAGGGCTGAGGTTGTTTTTCGATTTTTGACGCTACTACAATGGTGCACTTCATCGCTGACTGTTGTTTGGCAGTATACAACAGAGCTGTGGAGCCGGTATTCAGATTTCAGGCTCCGGCTCTAGCTCTGGCATCTAAAATTTTTGGCTCCGGCTCGAACATCTAGAAGTTTCTGGCTCCGGCTCCAGAACAATGTTGTCCAAAAAATCAGAAAACATTGTACTATTGTATAACTCGCTTGCCCGACAAACTATCTGTGGAACCGGAACCTAAATTTCAGGCTCCACCATGTATAATTTTTGGCTCCGGCTCCAGTCATCCAAAATTGCTTGGGCTCCGGCTCCACAACTCTGGTGTGTAGCATGGTCTACTTTTGAAAAAATTTGCGTGCTGGTCTGCCGATCTGTGGCTTTTTAGTGGGTTATCGATTTTACTTATATTGCTTTGCAGATTTTACGTTTTTACATTGAGGGGCTGACGATGCACTTTTAAAGTTAGTGTTAAACACGCATTTTTATGATGTTTAGAGGTTGTTTGGTGGCACAGAACGGCGGATTCTTTGACACTGAGACTTACGCATGTTTGGGCAACGTAATTAGTGAAGGAAAGACATTGATGGATACAGGAGTGCAGAATGTGAATTTTGGTATTACGTATTCTGGACAAATAATCACTGGGTTAGTTATGTAAATAACTGTACCCATGCTTGTCTCTTGTTTTTGCTTTGAAACGTTTGTTCATCTGTTTCTCTGATCTTCGTCAAAGTAACGGTTAACATTAGCATGAGTTTGATTCACCTATATAAGTTAATAAATGCTTTACTCCAGATATCCGTACCCGCTTGCTGTTGCTGGCCATCCCTTCTGCCAAACGGTTGGTGGGCGCTACGCAATAAAGTTAAACACATAAACCGTCTAGTTCAACTGAAACACAAATTTGAGTTTGGGTAAAAACCTTCGTCACCGTTCAAACCAGAATGCCAGATGTTACCTGACGAATCGCAGAACACTAAACAATACCACAAGACATAGCTACCGATAACCATTTCGTGCACATGCCCAGCCATTACATGCGTTTCAATGCGTTTTTTTGCGTCATATGTGACCCATTTCTCAGGAGCGATTGCTGCATCAAAACCTTTTTATGATGTCACTTTGCAGGTATCTCACTGAGTCAGACATCATTGCGTTCAACTTCACTCAGCTAATTAGTGGAGTTATTTGGCTTGTTAAGAATGGTATGTTTGTTGCCTCAAACTGTCAAATATCTTGAATTCCTTAAACGCTGCGCATTGCAGCTTATGCTTGGTCATAGCACAACACCGTGTTGTGCGGGAGGAAAGCCCTCTCCATCGTTGTTATAGTGGGGTTACTATTGCTGCGAAGAGAACGTAAGAAAGTAATTGAACGAAGTCTGAAATTGACACATAGCAAGCAGCAACTCGTCATGATGGAATGTAAAAGGTGTCTGTTATTCATTAAATCTAATGCGTGAACCTAAATGTCTGGGATTTCAGTTTCAGAGCATAGTTATGTTCCCGGCGCAATTTTAACCTGCCATATTTTATGTTAACGGCCACTGAGAACTGCTGGGCTTCATTGAAAAACTTAGTTTTCTGAGCTTTTCAGAACTTCAGTATTGCTTGCAATTTGTTTTCAGTGCCAGACCACAATCGTTGCTGTGCTTCAAGGTGTTCTCCATAAACTCGTAATATCCTGAGAAGATAGAAGTTAAAGTGTAAACAATTGAGGGGCAGGCAATGGAGTTTGATAAATCAGCACGTTACCTCTATCGTATAGCGGGACTGTGTGCGTGTCATCGGCATAAACCAACGATGCCCAGGTCAAAAAATTTTTTACGTAAAGTTATTTGGGTCAGTATTAATGCACTGCATGTTGAGTGTTTAATCTATTTTCAGGTAAGCCATTCGTGGATCAGTCTGCTGTACTTGAAGCAAAAGTGGAAGAAACTGGAAGTCTCGAGTGAGCACAACAAACTTCTTTCTTACGTGGTATACTTTGTAGATATGTCATGTGTCATGACGGTTCGTACGTGCTTGTGTTGGTTATCTGTGTGTTCAGATAACATAGGTTCAAACTTCCATCGCATCTCAAACGTTATATTTTATTATAGTTACTTTGTTGACGTCCGCTCTGCGCGCACTGCCATTGGACATGATAAAGATGGCAAAGTGGTCTTTGTACAGTTGGATGGACAGACTGGAGTGCGTGGAGCGAGTTTGAAAGGATTTGCCAAGTAAGATGTGCGTGGACCTGGTATGGTTTTGCTTGCAGGGTCTGTAACAATGCTATTCAATCGTTTTGATGTGGCGTGCCAGTCAATAATTTTGCGAGCATGTCGCAAGATGGTGAGCTACTTGACACTACATAGCTTCAAGTAAAGGAAGAGATTTTGGATTCGCTGCAGTTTAACATATTTTGAAGTTTTGCTTTTCGTAATTGTGCAGTCGTGGCTAATTAAAACTCGGTTTATTGAGAATCGATTTTTGTTGAAATTTTCACAGTATGGGTTTGCGCCCTGGACTGATGGCCATGAATGATCTCGTGTCTCTGCACATTGACGTGTCCGTCGAGTAGCGCTGGTCAGACGCAGGTTTGGTTGAGCCTTTTGTTCGTGGGGAAAAATCTTGGGGAGGGTTAAACAGTTCTAAACTCTCAAGTAATGCGTACTAAAGTGAAACAAGTAACAAGTGCACAGATTTTAGTATATGCTCAAGTGCATGATCACAGTGTTTGGTGCTAAATGTCTTTCAGACTGCCATATTTTGAGCCAAAAACATTTTGAAGCTCTGCTTATGCAGTAGCATTTATATCGATGAAACAGATGAGGTAACGTACGTTCTGCTACTGTTGTCTGGGCTTGGTGCACACGGTTGTGTCGAGGCATTACGGTTAAAAGCTGTGAGTTTTGCGCAGAAAGCTAATTGAACGATCCAGTCTAGCTCTGCAGCTACTGGCACTTTTAGTGCTGAACTCTTTTATGTTGTTACTTAGTTCATTTCATGTTTGCAGCCACGACATCACTGTTTCTACAGTACTTACGCGGGACACACTTTCTCGTGCGGAAAATGCCTATCCAAGGGGTCGACAAACGCCCGCGGGCCAAAAGGGGGTCATTCGAGTAGAGAAGGGGTCTCCGAATTACGGCCTGCGGGCCAAATCCGGCCCGCGAAGGCATTTTGTCAGTAATGACAAAATAATATTTTCACGTAACATTTGTAGATATGGCAGAATGTAACACCCCGAAACAATCACATAACGTAAAGTATCCGGTCGAACTATTGTGTAATAGCTTATGTGGCCCTCTGAAAAAAAAGTTTGGAGACCCTGGAGTAGAAGGAAGTTGAAAGTAACACTTGTTTAATTGTTTTGTGGTAATCTGGTGTTAATATGCTTTATTTCATACTTTGATTGCACACCTAGTTGAGTTCATTTTTATTGTCACAAACATGGTATGCAAATTGAAGTTAAAGACCAGGGACAACGAAAAAATATTTTACCAGGTTATCTTGTCGAGCACCTTCCAGTAGTTTCATAATTTTCTATCATAATTTAGAGTTCCTGTGCGAATTATATTGGTGGATTTAGAGTCGTAATAGGGTTACATTTTTGAAAGAAGTTCCAGTCTGCTAGATGATCAACACACCGGCATCAACAGATTTTGATTTCGGCCCAAACTTCGTGGAGAAGTTCTGCCAACGAACACCCTGTTGCATGGGGATCGATGAGCAGCCCAGGATTCCATTAGGAGCTAGCATTATATAAGGTTTTGGGATCCCAGCTCTTTAAAATGAGCTTGACTCAATTACGGTTGTGATGGGTCGGCCCTCTTTGATGGGTGCATTCCCTCTGTATTTTTTCCTGTTTTCCTACCTTGAATGATGTCCAATCATCGCCCAGCTCATGCGAAATGTCTTAAAGTATAACCTGAAATGTTGAGTATGTTTTCCGTGGTTGTGGCTTCAACTTTTCTGCATTAAAATATCTACATAAACTTGGTCCAACAATGTTACCGAGGTGTCGAATGTAGAAATTGTCGTAAATTTTAATGTTGCATCCAAACTTCGAGTTGTTTCGCACTCATTGAAGTATCTGACCCTGAAAGTGAAAGCTGGTCAAATTTGACAAAAAAATTGGTCCTCTAAGACGCCTGGAAACAACAGAGCAGTTTGTTTCGAAACTCCGACTGTGTTAACCGTTAAATACCAACTGCTGCTACTTTTTAGGTTTCATTTCTGAAGTATCAGTATTCAAGACAGTAACTCTCCTTGTTTTCGTATATGTCAACTTCAAATCTTCCAGCGAATGCGCCAAAAATCTTGGGTCTCTAAATTGATCAATAGGACTTCTTACTTTTTCAATGCAGGTTTTTGATAGACGAGGTTCACTTGGTGAACGCCATTAACTTGGACGGTGGCGGTTCGACCAGCCTCGTACTGAACGGCACTCTATCCAACTACCCTTCCGATCACTGCAAAGACAATCCTGCCATCCGTTGTGCTCGTCGTATTACGTCTGTAATCTGCGCCCACCTCCCAGTTTGCACACCACAGTGTATACATGGAGACTGCGTTGGTGGAAAGTAAGGGCTTTCAGTATTGCCTAGAATGCAGGTCTTTATAAAATAGGCGTATGGATTTTAGCTGTTTTGTCTATTTTTCGTATAATGAGCTGACAAATTTTAATGTCCCATGGTAGTACATTATCTTTTGACTTGAGCGATGAATTTTTACGCGTTGTGGGATGGTGGCGCCGAACGATTCTTTGGAACAGAGGGCGTTTGCATTGGCGGCAAATTAAGATGTCGCGCTTACGTGTTTTCATAATTACGCAGCAACTTCATTCTTACTAACGAACGCTATGCACTTCTTTCAGATGCAAATGTAATGTTAATTGGATTGGCGAAGCGTGCGACGTTCTTCGGTGTGCGAAACACAACTGCTCGCAACATGGACTTTGCAACAAAGGTATTCATAAACTGTTGCAAACGCCGCAAAAAGCAGTGTCTTGAGAATCAGTGTATGAAAAGGTGTGGTACGTCCAAGGTGTTGAACCAGTCTGTAAAACTGGTTTTTAGTTTAGGAATGGTTTTTCCTCAAAGGCTGTTGCACGGTTGTTTTGGATCAGGTTTTTTTAAATGAAGGCAAAATTCTGTTGCTCAGATTAAGCATTTAGGAGTTATTCGTCGTTTTTGCTGTAACTGACAATACTCATCACCGAACTGAACTGAGTCGGTCGGCGAAGACAAATATGCTTGCAAAAACAGTTGATTAACTTTATTAGAAAATTATAATTTTTTCTCCAAATTTCACGCTGATTTTCCTGGACATTGTTTTGTTCCGCTTTACAGATTCCTAACCCTTGGGTTTTTTTTTCCTCTGAACATATTTTGTCCCACCAAAAAGGCTAAAAACGACTTAAAAGAGTTTTTCCAAGAGGCAGAGCAACGCTGCGTATTTGGTTGCCTCATTTGCTTATAAATTTTAAAAAGAAATCAAACGATGTAAAATGTTGAATGTAAATGGAGGAGCCCCTAATTCTCAAAATGTTGAATGTAAATGGAGTAACACCTAATTCTCAACCACTTTTGTAAGAAAGAGTATTCAGGTCAAACCGGCTGTTCAATAGCATTAAATCATCGAGATGACTTGGGAATTTCGCTACATTTTGCTAATGTCCATTTCCGTTTTATCCTAGCAAGGTTTTACTGTAGAGATGATTATTTATTCATCAGAATGAATATTAAGAAAACAAGTCAAGTACGTAAACCGTGAAAAATCTTTGATCAAAGACATCGCTATCAGCCTGCTGTTACTCTCTTGCATCCGCTGAATTCCAATGTGTGTATAGCGTGTAGAGCATGGTGTGTAATTGTACAGATTATATGCTTTTTTCTTGCAAATCTGTAGTGCAATTTTTCGATGTACAGTGTGAAAAGTAGCAAACAAGCTGTTTCCCACGTTGGAGCATTGCCCTACTGTTTTTCAGCAGTTGTGTAGTTTGTTATGTAACAAAGGCGATCGTTATGAATATGCTCGTCGTGTCGTTTGATCCGATTTTTCAACATACCACTCAGCCAAGTTAGACTTCAGGGTTTACCATATCTTAAAATATTAAATATAAATCCTAGGAATGAGATATCATATCTTATCACGTAAAATAACAGTTGATTTGATCAAGTCTTTCTGCAACATCGTTTCTCAGTTTTCCTTATGGTGCGATATCTCATTTTCTGAACAAATTTCTTGGCTCGCTGTTTGCTGATATCCACTCATTTCAGCGCAGTCACTAAGAAACTGATGGAGCTGGGTAGCTAACGTTCTAGCGCTACGTGAGAAAGCTTTGTCTTCTACGTTCCAGACATAGAATTGACAAACTGCACTGTTTATCTGGAAACTCACAGACCCGGGCGAGATGTCTCAAACGCATTCAGGCTGTATACTTTTTTTAAAGATTTATTTTTGTTTCAACTTGTTTACTGTTTGTACATTCATTGGGATGAGCACAACCGTAAATCGGTGATCATTCTTTAAAAAGATTTGGAAACCCGGTTACCAGTAAACAAGAAACCTGCAGCAACCGCTGGTGTTTCAAAAGACTTTGTTTCGATTACGATGTTGCAGATAGTTAAAAACGGTCCACACAAATCCTTTCGCTGCTGATCTTGTCGATTAGTTTGGTTGAGCACCCTGACTAAAACATGCCCTGTAGTTTTACTTGATAAAACAAAGAAAGTTTATACAGGCTACTTTATTTTACAGCTGGCTGCTTTTGCCAACCGGGTTGGTATGGAGACGATTGCAACCTGCCTTGCCTTCCCGGTTTCTATGGCAACAACTGCAGCCAAGTGTGCTCGTGCAGACACGGCGCCTCTTGCGACAGAATGACTGGAAAATGCGACTGCGCTCCTGGCTACCAGGGGCTGTTGTGCGATCAAGGTAAAATTACTGTTTCCACCCATGATGCTCCTGAAAGAATCAGGTTGGGAAAAAGATGGCGATCTGCTGCGGAGAACTTACTCATCCGAAAACCTTTTCTCTTATAATGTGAAAGCTATCACCGCCACTCCGCTTTGAATATAATCAAAAGAGTAAATGATGTAGTTGGTTATTCCAGCTACTGCTGTCTTTCTTTTTGATTAGCTACTACACGATATGTTACGTGTTTTAATATTGTTTATGGTCAAAGCATCCGCTTGCAAAATCGGTTCTCATTTTCAGTGGTTCAATTATTTCTGTTGCCCAATGAGCAACACCGTGCTTCGTTTCGTAGATGTTTTTTAATGCACTGGAAGCGACACTAAATCACGGTTGTACGGCGGCTTGTGGGATTGTGGATGCTCGCACAGTGGTATCTGTGCGGCGACGTTTGGTTCGTGAAATTTTAATACGTGGAGTTATTTTTAAAAATCGGCATCCAGCCATGATCGCAAACCAATGCGTCTTTTTACTTCCACTCTTTTCAATTCACTTATTTCTAACTAACTATCAAGCGCCGGCTTCGAAATGATAAACAGATCCTCCTGCTTACCATGCGGTTGACGATGTGAATTTGTGCAGAATGTCCAGCGGGTTCCTACGGAAAAAACTGCAGTTACTTTTGTCACTGCAGCGACTCGTGCTTCTGCCATCACGAGACGGGAGTCTGCGCCGACGCAGCTAATTCCACAAACAAAGCGTTTGTGAAACGTGAGTTGATTCTTCGAAATGAGTTCAATGCACGGTGACGTTTTCACGCTCAGCATTTCGAATCTGACCAATAGAAAACCACGCACTGGCCTCACGTGACCGCATGTGTTGGGTGCGCGTTTCAAAATCCCAGGGACGACTTCTGTGACATCTACGTGACTTATTCGATTCGATAACTTCAAGAGTGTTGGCGTTTGTTTTAAGAGGCAAATATTATGCTTGACTAGACAGTAGACGCTATATTTTTATTTGCTGCTCTGTATCTTGCAGAATTTTAGAATTTAAAAAATGCCGACAAACGTGTTTGGACACAATTTCGAATCATTAGCGGAACGACTAACAAGAAAGAGACTGAGTTTTATCGGAATCCAACCGACGTTTCCCATTGTGAATTACCATAAGCATGTGCTCTGTGAAGTGCCATTTAGATTAGCTTGTGGAAAAGAAACGCTTACGTCTGTTTGGCTGGTGTTTCAGTTTTTACTGAAAGAAGCTCGATTCCAATATTCCACAAACATATTTACAAAGTAATTTAAAAGTTTACATGCCACCACTAGCTTCATTTTCAAGATACCATCCGTTCTGATTGTTTGCTTGTTACCACCGTGTGGCGAAGTAAGTTGGCGTAAGACTTAAGAGAGTTTTTTA
>JGI24158J21664_10013006_pt1 | contig 11001 bp, 7 predicted proteins | sample Ectturendosymbi3_FD_21664 | JGI IMG/M metagenome (IMG submission 21664)
GCTAAAAATACTCTAACCACACCAATTTCCTTCACTTAAATTCGATCCACTCATCTATGTACATAGGCATGCGCTTTCACCTGTACATTTTCTTCATCATGTTCTGCGTTCATTCGTTTTCTGTTTTCTTTTCATTATGCTTATTTGGTCTCCAACTGTTGTTTCTCAACACTTGTCAAAAAGTGATAAACGGGGTTGGTTAAGCAAATGACCGCCACGGTCTTTCGCCAATCCTATATGACGCAACGCCCGTGTTTATTTACACCGATCAGCTATTATGCCACTGTGTTTTAATTTGTTCTAATTTTCGCTAATGGTTGGTTTACTGCATGCAATGGCTTTTACGGTGCTTCTGCTTATTGGCTGAGTCATATGAAACAATAAACCATTACCATTACCATAATGTACGACAAAGCAGATCATAAGTAAATACTCTACTTCCAAAGGCCCCCCTACAAAAACTGTAGTGTGCAGGTACTTTACTTTCAAAGGGGCCCCAACAGCAACTGCAATTTGAAGGTAATCTGCTTTCAAAGGGGGCCCCCAACAGTCACTGAAATGTGTATGTACTCTGCTTTTAATCTTCATTGAAGGGGCCCCTAAAAGAAACTGTAATGCGTAAGTACTCTGCTTTCAAAGGGCCCCCAACAGCAACTGTAATGTGTAAGCACCTTGCTTTCACATGGGTCCCAACAGAAATTGTAATGTGTAAGTACCTTGCTTTCACAGGGGCCTCCAACAGCAAATGTAACGTAAAATTCCTTGCTTTCAAAGAGGCTCGCAACAGCAATTGTAATGTGTAAGTACCTTGCTTTCGAATGGGCCCCAACAGCAACATTAATGTGCAAGTGCTTTGCTTTCAAAGGGGCGCCAACAGCAACTGTAATGTGCACGTAATATAGCCTACTTTCAAAGTGGCCCCCAACAGCAATTGTAATGTGTAAGTACCTTGCTTTCAAAGGGGACACCAACAGAAACTGCAGTGTGCAACTTCTATGCTTTCAATGGGGACCCAAACAGCAACTAATGTATAAGTAGGCTACTTTGGTTTTGAAGGGGCCACCAACAGCAACTGTAATGTGTAAGTACCTTCCTTTCAAAGGGTCCCAACAGCAACGTTAATGTGCAAGTACTGTACCTTGTTTTCAAAGGGGCCACCGACAGCAACTGTAATGTAAAATTACTTGCTTTCAAAGAGGCCCCCGACAGCAATTGTAGCCTAAACCTTGCTTTCAAAGGGCCCACCAACAGCAACTGCAATGTGCAAGTTCTATGCTTTCAAAGGGGACCCAAAGAGCAACTGTAATGAGTACGTAACTTCCTTTCAAAGGGACCCCTGACAACAACTGCAGTGTGTAAGTACTATGCCTTCAAAGGGGCCCCAAATCTCCAATGAGCAAGGAAAGAAAAGCTTTAAACTTACCTCTATTCCTAAAGAATTGTGGGTTAAAATTTCTTCCAAAACCCTCTGAAAAGACATTGTGAAATAAGAGGAAATATTTATACCAAATGATAACTTTTTATACCAAACGATAATTTTTTATACCAAATGATGATTTTTAGAGATTTAAGTATTTGGTATATTGATAATTATTTTATAAAAATGCCACAGAACAGAAAGTATCCAAGTGGAGCAGAAAAAAAGAAGGAAAAAGGAACAGGATAAAGCTGATGAAAAATGTAAAGGTCTCCTGGACAGATTTGTTGTTGTAGAACATTTCCATCAGAAAATAGGGAACATGCAATTGTTACACCAGGGACCACACTACATCTTTTAATTTATAGGACATTTTCTTCTTAGTTTGCAAAGTAATTTTGTATTATTGCCCCTTGTGCTGAAAAGATTTTTATTAACCAAGGCTACATTCAAGTTTCTTATCAGGTGGCAGAAATGGCATTTTTTGACTATTATGAATACTCAATTTTTCTACAAATATTTTAGGTGGTTTGGATTTAGCATATGCTTGAAGTCACAAGTTATTTGAAGCTTGATTAGTAAAGAGGTGATTGAAGGTAGACTTGGTAGGTGATGTTGAAGTTTTTTTGCCAGCTATTAGCCAGTATAACTTGAACCGTTTTTTCTTAGCACAGATTTAATCAATTGTGTAGGATACTTGCTGCAGTAGCAGTAGAAATGTTTGCCATAAGGTATATGATGAATTATTTCCTACTTTTGCGCATTTTTCAAACAACTAGTTTCAATGCCAGATGGGGGCAGCCTTCACTTATCCAGCTTCAAAGCTTTCCAAAACAAGTCTCAGATTGGATGCTTTTGTATGCTATGTTCTTGTAGTTAAAAGATGAAATTTAAAACAAATTTATTGTTTTAAATCTTCTTGGTTGTTGTTTATAGTTTCATGGATTCTTATAAAGGCATGAATGTGAACAAATTAAGGATACCAACTACCAAACATTTTTTCAAAGAGGGAAAGTGTAAAACTTTCAAAGGGGTAAACTTCGTAGTTTATTCATGGTGAATGCAAAGAAATGGGGCGTAAAAATAAAGAAGTGGAGGCGATGCCAACTTGCTATCGCCTAACTTTTATGTGTTGCCAGCCTTGTCTTCCCAACTTTCAAGTTGTGTATCATGAACACCCTTTTGCATTTTCTCCTGCTAGTTTGTCATGCCGTAGTCTCAAGAACGTATCCTTCGGTGGCTGTATCTTAGGCTTGATCAATAGTGTTTATCACGGTTGGCTGAGTATGATGACGTCATCAGAGGGCACCCTTTTTAGTCTTGCCTCGGGCCCCCCCAACCCTAAACCCATCACTGTCCATATCACTTTCAACCATTCTATGTGTAAAAGATGAGAGGGAACCCGGATCCCGATCTGGGATTGTCTCTAACGGTCTGCAAATACAGTAGCAGAAAAATAAACTTATAGAAAGGACTTTAAGTGCCTTTAAGAAAGAGACTATTTATGAACGCCAAAGTGCTAAAAAAACTTTGGAACACTGATTGCATCTTCCAGTGTTGGGCTTGTACTTTCTGAAACTATTTATGAATGACTTTCAGACATTCCTAATCTTCCCTCGAATGCAACGCATGGCAATGGCGTCATGTATCCTCGACAGAAATAGGTTTCAAGTGCGCGCATTCCATGGTACGAACTGCCCTAATTGTACAGTTGAACTGAGCGGTCGCGCCATTTACACAGACAAGTTTGCGATAACAGAAGGTGCCACGGGAAGGTGTTGCTGTGGGCACATTTGGTCACGAACTTGGGTAATGACTGAAAGAACACTGTCTCAAAAGCAAACGGCAAAGATGGTATTTTTGCGAAGAATTCACGGTTTGTCACTTCGCGCCAAAGTGCGCAGCTGTGAAATTTGCAAAGCCCTGGTTGTTGATACACTTCTCTGAATGGTGAGATCGCAGCCACGTTGGTTCTGCCATGAGTTCAGAATGCCTCACGAAAGATTGTCGAGGCAAGTTCTGTTGGCTACACCCACGGGAAAGCTGCCCAAATTCGTCCAAGGACCAAGATTTAATCAGCATCGTTCTTAATTGTGAATCGAATTTATGCAAAGGGTACACATCCCCACTGCAAGCTAAAACTTGGAAGTGAAATGCTTTCCTGGCAATATTCAATTTTATCTACATAGCATGCTGATATAAACGGGCCTAACCGACAAGAATGTTTCGGGATTTCGTGATGATGTCGCAACGGAGCCCCGGATGAAGATTCTCCTGGACGAGAACGAAAGGTGAGGTCAACTGTATGTTTGCCAAGGACAGGGCGGGAATTTCGCGGTATTGTGCGCACCGTTGCGATAGAAGTTGTGGTTTTTCGTCAGAGTTGAGATACGTTCACTAAGTAAATACAGCGACACAGACGCCATGTACTTGCGACTGTCCGTGCCAACCACAGCAGCGGATTAACCTTGCATCTGACATTCTGGAGCTTGACATAGCGCAATCGCGAGTGCTGTTTTACTGGTTGATCACCCGGCTAAACTTTAATCGTTTACACGCCCAACAAGAAGCTTAGTCTTTTGCCAATGTACTAAGTGTCCCGAAATTTTTTGGAAATGCCCGAAGGTGATTCGCGTCACTTTCAAAACCATTGCCCAATTAATTTTGTATTGACTGCAAAGGCCAGATGAACGCGTTGGGAATTTTTGTTTAATTGGGTGTATCTGGTCTCGATTTCCTTGCAAAGGCTCAGTTATGATTTAGCAATAGCAACGCTTTGAAGTTTTGTTAAGTCTTTTACAGGATTGTGCGCAACATCTGCAACTGTAGGTATTTAAAGCCCAACGGAAGTATATTGACTTGTATGATGGTGTCTAAAGCAGTGAAAGATGACAAGGCTGAAATCAGGACCAGACAAAACCGTAAGATTAACCAAACTCCGATGCCAGGGCTTAAGCTGCAAACGTGATCTGGGAACAAGAGCAAAGATTCTCAAGTTGCGATACAGGACGAAAACCAATTATTGTGCTTTGTTGAGTGCATCGCCCCAAATTTTGTTTGAAACCTTGGTTCCTCTTCGGCAAAACACTTAACTAATGAATACAAAATTTTTTCAAAAAGTTTCAGTTTCCTTTTCGAGGTTTCATGAACCCAAATTACGTTTTCATGGAACAGTAACCAAATTACGTTTTCATGGGACAATAATTTTCGGTCAAACTATTTTTGACTTCCTTGCAGCCACTTTTCATCATTTTTTTTACAAAATCGTATCTGCGCAGCGAAACACACATTATATACTAATCGTATGTAAAAAGATCCCTGCGACTGATTTTGGATTGTGATATTATTTGACCGTAAAAAAAATTTATGCACTTTTCTGATCCTTCTTGTCTCTTCGCTGCACGAATTTTATGAATAGCAGCTTGGCTAAGCATTGATAAAACGATGGTAGCAACTTTGTTTGCTGACTTAATTTTTAAGAGCGGAATTAGCAGGGTGGTGTTTTCATCAAAACAAGCGCATAATGTTCATGTTGGAGTCTTTTTCTGGTCTTCATTTCCCCAGTAATTTCTCTATTCATTTTCCGAATGTTGCCCACTGTGCCACATCTTTATTCAGCAAGTCCTTAACCAGTGGTACTGATGTGAACCAATTATCGCTGGTTGTGTTTCCGAAATAGGCATCTCCGTGGCTACGTAATGACCTAAAACAATACCCTCGGGTGGTTATGTCTTCATTACCAAACATGGCACGGCATATAGCACATACCTCCTTTAGGAATCGCAGATTATCGTAATTTGTAAGCCAACCTTTGCCGATTTGTTCGACATGTGCATCCAAAACCCACACTGTTCTCAAAATGCCAGCAGCTGCTCATCTATCATGATGTTTGCTCTTGCACGATAGCGCTCTTTGCAATCGATTAAAGCCTCCCAAGTTTTGCTTACGGCAGCAAATAGATTCTTTTTCTCAAAGTTAGTCCCTCGTTCTTGCAACAATTCCATGGTTATCAGAACACAAACAGTCCTAAGAAAACAACACCAAGACAGCGCGGTGATCTAAATTCCGGAATTGTCATGGACACGTCGAACTTGTCCACCGTGGCTAATGATTGTGATCTCTGGTAGGCCTATCAGAGAGCAGCAAACCGCTGATTAGAGCTAACATTTCGTCATCGCACAATCGCACGTGTCTTCGAAAGTCGCTGTCGTTTGCTGTTTGATACAATGGCGGATAAATCTCAAACAGGCATTTGTTTTTTCCACAATTTCTTTTGTCATGCTGTCGTCAAGCAGAAGTTTGAAATACTTCAGATCAGTATCTCCAGATAAGGAGCTTTGGCGAACCGGCCCGGGGTCGAAAGATGACAAGACGTTACGAGGTGAAGGTCTTCCAAGATTGCAGCCTCGAGGCATGCTGTTCCACCAAATGTTTTAGGAAATGACGGCACATTTTTGTACAGGTTTGTGCTTTCAGAAATTAAACAAAACAGTTGCACGCATGTCTTCTCGAACTACAAGCAACCTAGTAACTTCCACCTGAAATGACGACCAGCTAAACTGCATTGAAAAGCAGGTCTTGCAAATCACAGAAACGCGATGCAAAGGCATTGCTCTGTGATGTTTTGATAGCGACTGCTCCTAACTGACCAACTCAAACAATAGGAACTCGATAGGTTTACAGCGCAGGCTGTAAAAACATAATTCAAGCACGAATAACAAATCAGGCAATTCCAGGGTCTAGAAGAACCTGTTTTTTATTTTATAAACTTGTAATTAAAAGCGCTAGGACGTGCTGCATGCTTTCGAGGAGTCAGCCAACTGGGCTCCGCTTATATAACCTTGCGATGATTCGGGACTTGCACATGTCTGTGGTTACGTAATTAGTCTCCTCAAAGGTGACGTCAAATCTGTAAACAAATTCATAAGAAATCGATTCCGCGTGACTATGCGCAGCCGCATCCTCAGTCCTGGAATCTGCAAGCACGTGTATGCCTGCGAAATGCTGAAGGACGAAAGCAAGGGCAAAGAAAACAAGCAAATTCCAGACTAAGACGATTAAATCAAAACATAAGCTGCGGCAAGTGAAAACCAGAAAATAGTCCGGCCCCATGAAGCTGCTTTCACAACTATTTCACTCCAGGTACGGAGCAATGTAAACACAGCTACGAGCAATGCGGCGGTCTCCATCATATAGCGGGCAGCGGGATGCACAAGCAGAAATGCGGTCTTGAGGTTGTTAGTTGACTGAAATACTCTAGGGAGGACCGTCAAATGGTAAACGTATAAAGGGAAGCACAAAAGTTCCTGAACAAACCAAATTGTGTGGCAAAGGAAAGGATGAAAGAATTGGGTAAGGCGGAATGTACATATGAATGAACGTCGCAAATTAACTCAAAAGGTAACAAGAATTATTTCACTCGACGAAGGATCTTCTTTTAATGTTAGTTTATGGACATGCAGAGATAATTTTGGAAACACTCTTGCATCGCTTGATTTACCTCCAAAAATTAGGAAAAGTCATAAAACAACAGATTTCTAACTCTTTTGTAATCATATGAAATCTACAAAAAAATCAACCCTGGTTCGTTGGTAGTTAGCCAGTAACTACCTGAGTATGTTTTTAAATAAAGCAACATACTGAGCTCAACGCTTCTGCATTCCTAATAAAAACATACGAACTATCTACAGTCAGTTGTTAACAGCAACCGCAACTTGTTTAGAGTTGAATTTCGTGACGCTGAATTTGGTTGAAATAACGCAAAAAGTTTTGTGGTGAGATCGTGGGTTGATATAAACGAGGAGGTGATTGATCGTCTGTGTGTAAAATACTAGATAAGCTAAAAACAAATGATGAAAAATGTTTCTAAAGTTTTATTTGCAAGTGTTCTGAAGGTAAAAATTTATCGTGTCTCTTAACTGCTTCGCTTCATGAAATGTGATACGCAAGGTATGATCGTGAAATGTGATACGCAAGGTATGATCGTAAAAATCGACCAGGCCTCGAAATTTTTCCCATCCTAAATCAGTGTTTGTCGATTCAAACTTTACGTTGAATTCGCAACTAATTATGTGCTGAAAATTAAGAATACCTTTCGTTTGATGAACGCGATTACTCTGCTTGTTTTGTAAGCAACGGATTACGGAAAATGGCGCAAAGCGTCGTTTCGAAAAAGTTTTTCACCGGTATTGGCAAACACTTTTCACTGAAATGAGTTCCAATGCTGTTTTGTGCAGGCATCGCTGAAACTTACAATTGCATGATTAAGGCGTTGTAATCATCACAGCTTTAATGACAGTGTGGAAACTACCGACGTGTCTCGCATCGACTGAATATAAAACCGCAGAGTGAATCTCTGGAAGTCGTAGCCTATCGAAACGAAATAAGTGCAAACGCGTATCTATATATAGCGATGACTCGGGACTTTTACAGCAACGCTGAATAAAGATTGAGGTACTGGCAGCAATGATCATTAAAGATGTTAAAGGGAAAACCAGAAAAAACGCTGCCTTCGACGTTTTTCACAACGTTTCGCACTTGCACTTTCTCTTGTGTAAATGCACTAATAAAAGTGTATGCACGAAGATCATTCGTTCTGCCTCGGGCATTCAGCAAAACAGACATTATCTGATGCGGTGACAACTTTTGATTACACGCGAAAGTGAGTCTACTTGAAACTGAAGCAAAGGTGCAAGTACTCGAAATAAACACGTCGAGTAACAGTTGCCACCGTAAGCTGAGGTGTTTTCATGCATAAAGATGTAGAAACTACGATAGATCTTAGGTTTCCTAAGTTGGAACCGAATAACCAAATACTTTCCATAGAAGTGGAATTGAGGAAAAGTAGTCTTTCAGTCTCAAATTCATTGTGAACTCCTGCTGCCAATTTTTTGCTGATCATGCGATTGAGGCGGAACACGATGGTCTAAGCATGGACACAGTGGCGGATTAAGGGGGTTGCTGACTGGGCTGCAGCCAGGGGCCCCCAACATTTAGGGGGCCTCCAATTTATAAGTCGGTAAAAAAGAGCAATGTGTGAACAATACACAATGCAATACACTGTAAAAGATATCATCGCCAATCAGGATTGATAAGTTGGCGCCCTGTGCTCACTCGTTGAAAATACTTCGTTGACGTAAAAGTAGTTGATTCTTTGGCATGTGGTCTGGCCGCCACTCACTAGCAAGTTTGTACTCCAAGGTATGAAAAGGTGAGATATTCCACCCGCTTGTCTTATTTCCGTTTCGGATGGGCATATCGATCCTGCAGACAGCCCCGAAGGAAGTTGGGAACTTGTTATATGGTGTCAGGTCTCTTAACAATGGTGAAAGTAGGTAGATTTTAGCTAAGGATAATAAATCATGGTGTTATAAGGCAGGACTACCAGAGGTGGTACTTCAATACCATTTCTTGTACTATTTACTTCAAAGATGCAAGTTTGGACATTCTAATACATATTACGTTTATGTTAATCGTCATTATTTGGTACTATTCTTGATAACTGACTTAAAACAGATTAAACGCAATGATAAACAGAAAGGTGGCAGATATCAAGGTACTTAAAACGTTAACTGGTAACAAGAATTAAACCGTGTCAAGAACTTCTTAGTTCTGTTTGCATTTCGTTCAAGTAACTCTAAGCTTGCGCACCTAAACTCAGTGAATTATTCGATTTTAGTACGTTGTAAGACGTGCTTTTAGTTATTTTTTGAGTGCGATTCAATATTCTAGTCTAGTGCAATAGAAAAATGAAAGCAATTCAGTAGTGTCATGTCTTATGAATGAACGCAAAACTATACATAATAGGTGAAAGTGAGTTTCACAACAGTTGTCGATAAGTGAGTGCATGTTGTTGTTCTTACTAATAGTTTTACTGCTTTGTCCTTGATTGTGAACAGAATCAATGAAATACTAAATTACAATGAGTACAAATAATATTTTTACCACAGAAATTTAGGACATATCAAAGTGGGCTATTATGAGAGGTAAGGTTAGGTTAAATATTGGTTAGGTTAGCTTTACGGTTAAGTTAGTGTATTTTGGTCTGGAAGCTGACATGGAAAGCTGGTTTTTACAAAAAGAATTAAAAAAAAAAATATTTACTCAAAAAATGTCATTTGGATATATATACAGTGAAACCCCTCTAGCACGACCACCCGCTGGACCGCACTGAATTGGTCGTATTAGCGGCGCCGGGGTGGTCGCGTTAGTGGCTTTTATCACACTTGCAATCCTAAAAGTTTCATGTATTAGCTTCCCACACGTTCACATCGCAGTTCGCATTTATCTGTCCACGGCAATATCAAACTGCCGTGGGGAGTGATCTTGTTCAAAACTAAAAAGAATAAAATATGAGGTTCGAAGTTGCATGGGTGAACAGCAGCTCAGTTTTCTCTTTCTGATGAGCATTGAAAATGATAATGTAGAGACACTCAAAATGACTTGCAGAGAGAAGGGCGAACGGGGCGACGTCCATAGGCATCCAAGGCAGAGGGTGATCAAAAGAATGAAATTGCAAAAAGTAAAGCGCTGTAACTGGGCATTTTTCCTATTGTGAAGCTGCTAACACATGATGCATGGGTTTAATTTTTCGAAACCTGTTGTTTTGCCAACACTAGTTTCTACGTATTCAAATGCCAGTAATTTTCACATTCTTCAACACCAGGGTTTATACTCTAGGTTTCCCCGCACACACCCAGTCAAAGTGACAGTGACGTGTCTTGTTCCAGATCGTGCGATCAAGGGAAAATCACAAGAAAGGCTTGCATGATATGTGTGAACGTTTAATTTATTTTCAATGACAAATTTCAAAATTGCCCTGTTTCAACTTGTTTGATTTATCTGACTTCTTGATGCATCTCTAGTTTCCAGTTTCGTTTTTTGATGTGGCAATCCTGGGTGTGCGCTAATGGAGCTGCACACCTGTGCTTGCAATGTGTGCATCATTTCAAGCATCGTCATTAACTGGCAGTTCAGGTGGATTGATCATAACGGCTCACTCAAGCCCGTATCTGTTCTGTCCCCCCAGTAGGTGTAGGCCTACATGTATGCTAACAGTCACATAATAAAACAGACATTTTCTTGCGTACTTTATGTGCATTCTAAATTCTTGCGTACTTTAGCCAGAACCGTCGCCAGCAAATCTTCAGTAGGGGGCTTTACGTTCATGCAAGGGGGGCTTGACATCCTAAAATTTGACAAAACGCCTGATTTGTCGTGTTTGTTATTTCAATTTGGCGGGGGCTTATATCCCCAAAGCCTCCCTGTGGCGACGGGACTGAGTTTAGCAAGTTTCAAACTGTCATCCCAGGATGTCCGCCATCCCTGCCGCACACCTGCTTTGCACAACTGCTATTCGACGAGACATTCGCGCAGACTTATAGCTTTGCAGCTGTGAACTGCGCTGACGTAGCATTAGGTTCTACTCCCATCTTTTAACGCAGTGGTTCTTAACCGGGGGTACACGTACCCCTTGGGGGTACGAAGCACTAAAACAAGGGTTACGAAGCACCAAATTGTTTCTGGGATACACGCCCCGAAAATAAAAAAATGTGTTTTCGATTGTTGTGAGTGCAGTAAACTTT
>JGI24158J21664_10013008_pt1 | contig 11001 bp, 6 predicted proteins | sample Ectturendosymbi3_FD_21664 | JGI IMG/M metagenome (IMG submission 21664)
AGTGGATAAAAGAACTCGCTCAAAAGAAAGAAAGAAAGAAAGAAAGAAAGAAAGAAAGAAAGAAAGAAAGAAAGAAAGAAAGAAAGAAAGAAAGAAAAAAGAAAGAAAGGCTTGCCACAAGTGGATTCTCTTTTAGTAACGAAGAGCTTGTTTCAACCGGTGATTCCGCCCTTGCAGATAACGATCTCTCCCATTCTTTTCATCTCCACAACTCTTTTCCCAGGGAAAGCTTAATAACTTGGCAAGGTATCTGAATCTTTCTAAAGAGTCCTCTGAGCTGTTTGCTTCAAGGTTTAAAGAAAAAAATCTTCTATATCAGGTCCACTCAACAATTGGAAACTTCATCCTGACCTCACGCCTTATTTCATCCAAGAAAATGAGATTGTGTATGCCTAATGTAATAATGCTGAAGCTCTGAAGAGGCTTGGTGGCGCAGAAGATTATCCTAAACTAGGTTGGAGACTTTATCATAGCTCGAAACGAAGTTTGAAATGTGTTTTTCTGCATAATGGCAAAACTTTTGGATATATTCTTTTTGGGCACTCAACAACCCTCAAAGAAAAATACAACGAAATTAAGTTTGTAGCCTACTAGAAAAAATTTCATACCATGAACACAAGTGGATCTTTTGTACCTATTTGAAAATATTTGGATTTCTGTCTGGGCAACAAAGTGGTTATACGAAGGTCTCATGATTTCTATGCTTATTGGATAGCAGAGCTAAATCCCAACACTTGGATGAAAAAGATTGTCCTATGAAACAAGAAATGGTACCTGGTGCGAAAAACATTCAAGCTCACTCTCTTGTAGAAAATCTAAAATCGTTTTACCTCGCCTTCATATCAACCTTGGTCAGAGCCGTATCAGCCGCACTCCATATCCCACAATTGGGGGCGGCACGTTGTCATGGGGGCCCAAAATTCAGTCTCGTCACCACTTAGCTCTCCAGAGAAAATTTCGATCCCCAAATTGAAAAATGAAGCACTAGAAATCAGTGAAGTTAGAGGACCCTTTGAAAAAAAGTGCTTATGCATTACAGTTACTTTGGGCCCCTTTGAAAGCAAGGTTTTTACACATTACAACTGCTGTTGGGGGCCCCTTTTAAAGTAGCCTACTTATATATTACAGTTGCTGTTGGGCCCCGTTGAAAGCAAGGTGCTTTACACTTACAGTTGCAAAGGGGGGCCGAGGAATGTGCCTCGCTTGCTTCCCCTTAAACACACCACTGTACATAACCCTGACAATGATTATATATGATAATGCGAAACCGATTGAACACGTTCTGCTTCATCCAATATGCGTACTTTCTCACCTGACGTGCGCATGTAAACACTGTAATGTCAACTTATCTTTATATTATTGAACACATTGAAGTTGCTGATGAATTTATCACTTCAAAAAACACAGATTTAACGCGATTTTTCGCAATTAAACCTAGACACACAGGTCGACTAAAAACAGATCTGGGTGGAAAAAACCCTCAGTGGGAGCCCTGGTCACATGCGGCNAAACGCCTACTACTGTAGCTTGAATTGAACATTTGAAGTTTTACTGCAGTGTTATTGTACGCAATAANGACCAATAGTACAACAATCCGCTAGCAAGTTTCGCAACCTGCCTCTGCAGGCAAAGGGAGCGAACATGAGCGAACTGCGCACTTGCGCTAAGCGTGTCGGGACCTCGCGGTCACGAGTTTGCCCCAGGACCGTAACCAGGGGGAAGCTGGGGTCGAAGTCCCCCCTAAAATATTTTTCGTCCACCCTGGAAAAATGTGTTGGAAATAGTTTAAAAATATTGGACAGAGTTTAAAAAATTTGGGCCCCTTTCAGAAAACTCTTCGCAACATCTGGTGTCAAAGCTGGTTACGGGCCTGCTTTGTCCTGATGGGCCTCGCGTTCATTTATCCGGCACTGCCTACATGCCTAGGTGTATACGTCCAAAAGCCAGGCTTCCACTTGATCAACGTATTTTGTGAAGAAATTGTTGTAAAAAATGTACTGTCTAGTCCAGGTAGTCTTGTCTTATTTTGTACTGCATAGCAGCAAGATACCATAGCAGCAAGATACAAAATGTTCTTAATCTAAACATGTGCCATGCACCAGGAGATTAACAGTCCAGACACCAGCAAGGTTTATGCATGCGTATTTCGGCCAGTAAAAAGCCCAATGCGCACGCTTTATAAGCATATTTCACTTCAGCTCATGGCAAAGTTTATTAATTTGCGCTATGAAAGAAAATGTTCGTCGCGGCGCACGGGTTTGACCGGCCTCATGTTTGCCACTTCGGTAATATTGTTTTCATAACTGAACGATTTGATTGATTCTGCTTTCCTGCAAATTTTTTTTACAGTTGCATTTCATTACGACATCTCTAAATAATCACGTCAATTAAATGACAATAATTGACGACCCAATTCCTTTTGTTAAGCTCGTTCAAAAAATTTTAGTTGGAAACTACGAGGCTATTATGGGTATTTGCGGGAAAATATTTATAATTAATTTGCACAATCTGCAAATGCTGTTCATGTTGTGAATTAAAATACATTTTCAGAATGTCTAGCCCCCCCTGCACAAACATGAAGGCCCCTAATGGAAGACTTTCTGGCGACGGTTCCCAGGCCCGCAGACACGGTGGGGCGTTCTGGGGCAGTTACCCCAAAATATTTTTGTACCTCCCAAAATTTTGTTGTGCTCAGAAAATTTCGTTTTAAACATATGATAAAAATAAAAATCTTTTCCTCTAAATATGTATTTCCCCCCCAAACTGTAAACGGGCCTGATTCTGCCAAAATTGTGTTTGCAATTAAGGTTTGGAAGACCATTCGGCCTTTTCGTTTTGAAGGCTATTTGGCCTCGAGATGTAGTATAACGTCGAAAATTTTTTTTATAAATCACCATTAGGGGGCCCCTGTAAGCATTTTGGGGGGAGCCCAGAGTTGAGCTGATACGGCACTGAGCTTGGTATCACGAAACCATTCGTAAAAGCACTTAACAAAGATGGCGTTGTTCGCACCAAATTTCAAGGATCAATAATAGGAAACTTAAATGCTGGTAATTTTGACGCCCCTCAACAGTGCTTTTGTGGAAGTTGTTTAAAAAAGGTTTTGGGAAATAGAAAAGTGCCCAACTGCAAAGAAGTTGTAGAAAAGTTACTTAGCAGTCTTCAAGATGTCGGTGCTAACATGAGAATCAAGCCTTATTTCTTATAGAACCATCTGGACAGTGGCGACTGGACAGTGGTCCATCTGGACAGTGGTCAACAGCGTCACTCAGGCCCATCACATATTTTGCATACAAGTTTTGCAAAGCAAACTGATCTACAAGACGCGATTGTACTGACTGAATGCTAGGCCCGTGACTAGGGGGGCACAGGGAAGGGTTTCTCCCCCTAGAAAAATGAGTTGGACATAGTTTAAACAATTTGGGCCCTTGCCAGAAAACTCTTCACCCCCCTGGCATCACAAGCTGGTTACGGGCCTGCTGAATGCAATATCCGTTCGTGGTTTGCATCCCTAAAATTTCTATTTGCTGTAGCTCTGGTTGGCACTACCGTTTCCCTGTGACGTACGTGAGTTACGTAACAATGAATGAGAAGTTCTCATGAGAGCACGCAAAGCACATCCATTGTTGCGTAACGTACGTCACAGAGCAATGATAACGCCAGTTAGTCCTCTGCGTACTAACTAGGCTCATTCATATTTGCTCGAGTTATCGGACAGTTTATCGTTTGTTTGAAACTATTCTCGAAACAAAATGATTGTAACTTGTTGCTGTACCTAACAACCAAATACAATTTTGAAAAATTTGGGGGGGCAGTGCCCGGTTGCCCCTGCCTGGTCGGAATGTTGTGTAAAACACTTAACCTGATGCCAGAAGTTTAGTCAACCTCTTGGTAAGCTAAAGTGTAACGATGACCTGAGTAAACAAAAATATTTGTGTCTTTAACGAGATGAACGACTTTGATAAAATTTTTTTCGCTTTCCAGTGTATTTTCTGTGTACTTCCTAACTTGAATCATAACGTCTATACTGTTGTATCTTCATTGATCTTTCATTGATTGTTCGCAGTTTTCATAAACAATAAAAACTGCGTAGTTCTTTTGCCTACACAAATATAGTTTAATCGCAGATACAGTATCTTGATTCATTAAAGAGCACGTAGCGTTGTTACAAAGATCTGATTGGGCAATATCAGCTTCAACAAAAATTGAGAATTGCCTGCAATTAGTGCTGTGCCACTTATTNCGGTGTATTGCNATCAATTTTCNGTTGCTACTGGCTGTCACTTAGCGATTTACCGAGGGAGATAAGGGAACGCAATGCCACAGGCACTGAGCTTTGAAAGGGCTGTCAAAAAATAGTAAACATGACGCAAGCTGCAACTTATTTACGCAGTCGCTTCGGTCGAAAAGCCTTATTTCCCTCAGAAAAAAATTCCTTGAATAATCACACAAAAGTTATTTCTGTCGTGAGCGCCGCTGCCAGAGTGCCGGCATCTTGCGGTACAATAATGTCTTAACCGGTGCTCTTTTCTCTCGCCAAATACGAAGGCCATTATCAAGAAACCTTCAATGGCGATCACTTTTAGCTTCATAAGCCACAGGTTGCCAATCTACGTAATACTGAATGCACTGTTTCCCAGTTCGAGTTACCAGTGCCATTGCTGCCACTGATGATCACCGCAAATTAGCTTCTGAACAGTCAATCCACCTCCGAAAATGCAGCAAATTTTCTTGTAGTAGAAATTCTGTCAATTCAAATCAAAGTATTGCAGACAAAGATGATAATTATTCGTAGCTCGGAACATTTCCAACATCGGGTCATTTTCAGAGGCGCAACAGACTTTCGATGCCTAAAACGTGCTTTAAGCCTATTGTTGGAGGCAAGACGGTGACGTTAATCGGTCGTGGTTTGCCTGCTCCATATGACGCTCACTGCTTTTGGTGCGTTTNGTTGNTGCCGCTTGGTACTTTCGATACCTAAACGGAATGGTTTCACGGAAAAAAGAACAACAGTAAAAGTGGCCACACACGAGAGAAATGAGCGCANCTGGAAAATTTTCATGTGAGGCAGTAGTCCTAGGTGGTAGTTGTTTTAGGTGGTAGTTGTCCCGGGTGGCAGTTGTCCGGGTGGCAGTTGTCCTGACTGGCGATTGTCCTGGGTGGCAATTGTGCAGGTGGCAGTTGTCCGGATGGTCGTTGTCCAGGTGGCTGTAGTCCTAGAACCCATGTTGAGATAATTTCATTCATTATTCATGAAAACCTTTTAGTCATAATTTTAAAAAGCACTTTGTTTATGTTCTGGTCTTATTGGACAAGGAACACAAATTGTTTCTGCATGTAAGAAACAATTTGTGAATTTACTGCTACAATGTCTTTAAATCTTGACGTTAATATAGCGTGTGTACATACTTGGAATAGATGCCTTCCCACAATCATGCCAACCGTTGTTATAATTCCCAAGGCATGCTTGTCTGATGTGCTTTTTCTCTGTGAACTTCTGTCGCCTATATGGCACATACCGCCAAAACCCGCGATATGTTGATGAGTATTACCAATCTCTTAGTATATTGGTTTTATTCACAAGCAATGGCCACTCTTTTCAAACATTTTGCCTTTTTAGTTTTGTTCTTGATTTTTTCTAGAATCCGATCATTGAAAGAAACAGCAGTTTTTCGAGAAATTTCGAAATATGCGGGGCCGCAGGTGAAATTGGTGAAGCGCTGNCCATGTACTCATCATGCTAGGGCAGCTGTTCCCACCTGGGGTACAGTTACCTCAGGTGGTACATTTGCCTATCTGAAGTGGTACATTTAAGGTTAGCAATAGAAGGGAAAAATATATTTACATTACATTTATTTCCAAAGATTTACACATAGTTAAGTTAATATTATTTTCAAAAATCATTATATGCTTATTGTGAAATATATNAACTTTGAGACAAAAAACGGAGTCTAGCTTTATAGTTCTAAAGATCTAAAAGTTCTATTAAAAATTCAGTGGATTTTTGTTATTTTACTCAGAATTTTTATCATAAGAAATTTTAGGGTTACGTGCTGCTTTTTCTAAATGCTGAAGAGGTACATGGACAGAGAAAGGTTCGGAGGCCCTGTGCTAAGGCGACCAGTTTCTGGAAACCTATACCTTTCTACCACGTGAGGAGCGTACCAACGACCAACTGCGCCAATGAAACAATCAGCATCTGATTCAGACAAGATCGCCAAATACGTTCTTCTTCACTGAAGGTAGAAAAACTGCATTTTTTCATGTGATTTACGGGTTCGTAACAGGTGTGTTTACTGCTGACCGATTTGTCTAACGACATTTGGACTGATGTTTCCTCAGCCACAGGCTGCTTCCGCATAAACCACAAAGACTTTACGTAGCGCAAGACAAGACAGTTCATCAGCCTAATTTGACTAGCTTTGCGGTGCTCTTTGGTTTGTCGGTTAAAACGATTAAACTTACAGCAGGTTTGTTGCTTAAAGCTTTTGGAGTGACAAACTGTTTTGTTACTTATATCCTCTTGCAGCAAGAAATGAGTAACTGGAAGCAAAACTTATAGTGAATGGCAAGTTGTTCTTACTTATATTCGGTGCTGTTATTTATATTATGAAAAACGGTAAAAATGTGTTTTGCTTGCTGTGAGTTTTCGGTTTCAGTTCACATCTCTATCAAGCAATTAAATCGACGAATTTTTCTGCATCACAAAAACATTGAAACGGTGCAGTTTATCGCTTGCGCATAGAGAAGCTCGTGAGAGGACGCATTCTACGTCACTTCCGGCTTAACAGGCTCGCACAGACCGTTGCTGAACGTAAACAGTTGCGCTTGCTAGTTAAAGGGTATGGGAATGCGCGAAACAGAGCATCGAAACCAAGAAGGTTGGAGAATCGCAGCCTACATTTGTTTACATCGTGGACAGTTACCACTTTTTCACTGGTGATAACATGCGTAACAAGTGCAGGTTTTCATTGTATACCGTCCAGTTCAACAAAAAAGTTTAAAAAGCTTACTAAAACAACAGCATCATAAAGTATTGTTTGGCTACCACAGGTTTAGAATGGAAAAGGAGAAGCTTTACATAAAACTGCAGGATCTTGAACAAGCAGAAATGTCATCAGATGCTGAAAAGATTTCTACTCAGGTCCAACAACCAACTACCAATCAGGACGTGCCGAGTGAAGGGTTACGTGCCAGAAAGAAAACATTTAAACGAGGAGGTTCAAAACTAGTCCGCCGCAATTCATTCTCCAAGGTTCCTGAAGGTTTTTTTTCTGTGACAAGAACGATGTCAGTTAATTTCAGACTACCAACAGGAGAGATCGTGACAATAAATTGTGCCGGAAATCGCACCGTGGGACAGATCAAAGGCGAAGTCATGGTGAGTGTTTAATTTTATATTCTCATGCAAAGGGATGCGTCACAGCTTTGATTGCCCAGGGTACTCATACAAGGTGCTACTCTAAGTCTAAAAATTTATAGGATCTGAATCCAGAACAAGCGGAGGAGGTTGGTGGCATTCTGCCAATGAAATCAAATGAGTTTTACAAAAGTGCAAAACGTTGCGATGGGTGATACATTTTTTAAGCCATAATAAGAGAAGAGCCTGCCTCAAAGTAAAGAGGAAACAATAATAATTTGGTTCAGTAATATTGACTAGCACATTCGACGGTTATCCCGAAATCATACAGAACGTAGAGCAAAATTGGGTGAAGCAGGAAGTTATCACATGGAAATTTTCAACGTTTTCCCCTTATCCTTGCCTGATTTCAAATCTTTAATTCTTCCTGGGGTAATGAGAACTGGTGCTTTTCTCTGATGAAGACGGTTATGGTTTTGCTTGGCGACCAAGGATTTTATCATTTTACTTTCCTCAACGGTTTTTTCTTCAAAGATTTTCGTCTGTCGAAGCCTAGATTTCTTTCTGCTGGACCCTGGTTCGGATGATTGTTGTTGGAACATTGCATTAATTTCATTTGGTTTTGCAGCCGGGCTCCCCGAATTTGGAGTAGGTAGCGTTGGGGAAGCGGAACCGGTGAACTCAGTATTGGACTTCAGGGCAGCTGTGGGACCAAGTTTTTTCTTTAAACTCCTTTAGTTTAGAAAACTGGTTGCCTAGGTGCATAAATTGCTAATAAATTAGTAATGCGCTGGGCACTCCGCTTGTTACAGGTGTTCGCAGACTTTTCACTGGGTCTCAGAATGACTGCAGAAAGCGAGGTCAACTTCAGTGTGACTGCCCATTTTGCTGGTCCGTATAGTTTCAGTTTGTACCACCTTACTGTATTAAATGCCGAAAAGTCAGCTAACGTGAATTTAACGCTACGAGAGGAATGGAAACTGTTAAATCTTCTAAACAAATTACTGCAAACTGTTTACTTAACAACTACATATTTAGAAAGATTTTATTTTTATTCCTCAGTAATCGTGATACTTTTGTCATGGTTATTGCAAAGTTATCACTGGTAGTTTGAAGTAAGACTATCGTAACATGTGTGCAAAATCAATATCGCAAGTAGGGTTAAACTTGCAGAGCTACTCTCAATGGAGTTTTCAAAAATAATCAAAGGACGCAATTACTATTTTAACGTAAGACTGAAATAGTTAAATGCAAGCAAGTATGTGCTTTTCGAAGTTTTGACTTATTTTTGTTCTCTAGTGCAATGAATAGACCTCGCGATATGTTTGCCTTTAATGCCCAGTGAAGGTAGTTTAAACGTTGTTCGTTTTTTTTCGTAGTTGGATGGTTCTGATTTGAAATTCGAGATTTGAAGAAAAATTCTAAAAAATTCTTATTTTTGTAAACTTCCCTTCCCAAATTTTTGCGCATTCTTTTATTGAATGCAAGAGCAGAAGCTTGGTTCACAAAATTTTTGCGAATTTACGAAACTGGTTGATCCAAAACTTGCTGCCCATTGACGTACTGAACCAAGGAACTAGTTCTAGGAACCTGCCGATGTTCGGTTNTTGGACCAGCAATNAATACGTTGTTAATTCAGTGCTGTTCGCATTTCGTTGTTCATAAATATATCCCCATTACAATCGCTACGAAAACAGTAAAGCACATTAATTGTGGGACTCTGGGTTTGGAAAGTGGGTTTTTGTTAAAATCTTCAAAAACAAGTAAGAGAATTTCATGTCTGGTATTACGAACATTAGTTCTGCCGAATTTTTTGACGTAATCAAAATTCTCATGAAAAAATCGTGAAACGTGCATCGTGGATCGTTTTGCCATTTGCGTAAAGGCTTCGTTCAAATAATTTTTTATAAAAAAGTTGCAAGTATTTCAATCCTTCCATGGTCTACTTTCAAATTTGATCTTTGCGTTTTCAATAACCTTGTTGGAAATATCGTTGTAGTTCTATTACTGATGTAATTGATTTGATGCTAATATCTAAACTTTTGCCTCAGGTTTTGAGTGATTTGAGGATAAAATATTTCACTACAGAACTGACGCTTTAAAAAACGTTTATGTGCTGGAGATGCTTGATGTTTTTATACAGTGTGGAAAATACAATCCTTCGTATTGGTGTCGAATAACTTAACTTGTCGGGTCACTTCTAATTTGTTGTTTTACGTTACGCACTTACGTTTATGTTTATTGCAGGAAAGGGCTAGAGAGGCTTATCCAACTACATACGATCAAATATGGGAGCAGGATGTTCTATTGACGTATACCAAGGATGAAAAGACCTATGAAATTTGTGACATCCATCAAACATTTCAAACATTACGAGTTGTAAACTCGTGGATAACGTCAGGAATGAAAGGATCACTGGATGTTTGTTTCATACCGTTAGTTTCTGTTTGTGGAAGTGAATACTGAAGAAAATTACTACTGGCTTATTTTCAAAAGTGTGGCAGTGAATCCAGATGCGTAACGAGGGGTGAGCAAGGGAGCGCAAGTCTTTGGGTGCCAAATCATTATGGGGGAGTCCAATCACTACGGGGGACGCCGAAAAGTCCTAACAATGTCACACTCACAAGTACTTTTTTCAACAGCAGACTTGCTTCCGAAAGACCTCAGGTTCGAACATGGGGGCGCCAAACTTGTTTCTTGCCCCGGGCGCCATCTAACCTCGGTACGCCCCTGATTGAATCTGATGCTAATGAAGCTGCCCTATACGCACTGCAGTAGAGCAACTTAAGCAGTTTTTTAAGGCGTTTTAGGGACCCGATTCGGGTCCCTAGAATTTCAAATCGGATCCCTAGAATCAGAGAAAATTATCATTGGGTCCCTAAAATTTGAGAGAATCGGGTCCCTAGAATCAGAGAAATCGGGTCCCTAGATCCATACCGGGTACCTAACATTTTCCTTAAAAAAAAACTCTGAACTTAAGCTCCTTTTTTTGGATATTTTTTATGTTTCATGAATAGATTGCTCTTTCGCAGAAATGAAACTGAAGACGAGACTTTGTTCAACGCAAAACTTGAGTCACTCATGGGGGTGGGGTGGAGGAATTATGGAGGGTCTGCTAGCTGCCAAACCGAAGATGACGAAGTTTATTTGACAAGAAGGAAGTTGACTAACGTCCGTAGACGAGCACTGAGGACGCGTAACCCTTCCACGTATTCGATGGAGCCTCTGTTAGAGCACAGCACAATACCAAGTCACGTGGCTGCAAATTTAGCTGACGACAGGTAACGAAAATAGGGTAATACCAGCTAAAAATAGCGAAAGCACCGATCAAGCTCGTGTCACATTACCTTCTGGTCGTGGCCCGAAATGACATTAGAACTACTTATCTTTCGAATTAAGTTTGCCTATTTTAATTTTTCATATTTTGCAAACGTAAACTACAAATTATTAGTAAACAACAAATTTTATGACTGATGTTGTCTCCGCTTTCTACCGAATTTTGTACTTTTACGTATATTTTTCTGTAGGTGAGGTGCAATAGGCCAAATCCTATACTCTCCTTAAATTTTAGAATTTACTTCAAAACCTGGTAATTTCACATGCATAAAAATGTCTGCAACAGTGTCCTTTCGCAAAGTGCA
>JGI24158J21664_10013009_pt1 | contig 11000 bp, 8 predicted proteins | sample Ectturendosymbi3_FD_21664 | JGI IMG/M metagenome (IMG submission 21664)
ATGTCAAATGGGGGGGGCTGGGCACCACTGGCCCCCTGCTGGCGACGGCCCTGCTCGTGAGCACATGATCTGCGCACCGCCCAGAAACGTTTGAGAACTGCGTCATCTCTGTTCGCCGATTTGTTATCAAGCATTGGTCCGTTGCCAGGGTCTATTAAACCGCTGAACTCACGCTATGTACACGTCCACACGCACGTGAAGGCAGCCAAAGTAAATAAAATGCACAATGTTTGGGACTTCTGCGTCATCTTTCGTCAACTCGTTCACCACCTCAGGAATCTGGAAGCAAGAAAAATCTTTCTAAGAACCTGACGAATGTTCCTGCAAAAGAAGCTCGGCATGTTTATCAAGAATCTATGTCTAGGCAAGAACACTTTTTTCACATTGGTTTGAACAAGGAAAACAACGAGCGCCATTGAACATTCGCAAACCAGACCGGCGGCTTTGGTAAAATATAAGAATACTATTAAACTGACCACTTCACGTCAACGTATTGTGAGGAGTTTCCAGTGCAAAGCATAGCGACAAACCACCGTTAAGTTTGCCACAAAGTTATCCATTGAAGTAATTTGGGCAAAACATGGTTGGTGCTGCCACAAAGCAGGAACGTCAGGGAAATTAGAACAGTCGGCGCACTCGATGCTGGATGGAGTTGCTGAATCTAACGAAGCGGATAGCTTTTAAATGCTCATGATCTGCCTCCGAGCGTTGTGTTGATTGGACGCTGGTTGTTTCAAAGCTTTTGCTTGCTGACAGAAGTAAAGTACTCCAAAAAAGTAATCAGGATTCCCACATATTTTCAGTACCATATGAAAAAACTTGAATACCATGACTTATCTTCATGGGTGGCGGAACCTTATACAAAGTGGGGGGGGAGCACAAGCCCAGGTAAAAAAATGTAGAAAAATTTTGTGGTTTGAATTTGCAACTGTGACGTCACAAGCATTGAAATATGACGTCATTAACTTTATTTCAGCATGTTTTAGCAATTTTATGCAATGTTTTTAAGCCCCTCAACGCCCTCTATCTACAGCACACCCTATCTACCTACGCTACGCTGACTTGAGCACAGAAATGCAACCAGTTGTTTTTAAATATTGCACGAAATTCATTCACAAGTAAGTACAAATACGACATGCACAAAGCTAAGGAAGATCCTCATATTACATCATCGGATAGGGGTGAGAGGGGCTTTGTTGCCAGATTCACCTTCAGCTCCTACACCATATGAAGGTCAAAATTACACTATTTCAGACAAAATTACACCACTATGAAAACGTGTCTGTGAATCACCTGAAATTCAAATAGGCTGTTAAAGGGCGACTCAAGGCAACGGCGTCACTCGGGCTCATCACGCGATTTATGCTGATTGATTGCAACCGTTCGACGCTTGCGTCACTGAAACTTCCATTCACTTTCATTCTGGCTGGCAATATCGTTGCTCTGTGACGTTAGTTACGTAACAGTAAATGAGACGTTTTCATGATAACTTCTCCACTGTTGAGTAACGTTCGTCAAAAAGCAGTGATAACGCCGGCTATTCCTCTGCTTACTACGCTCGTTCATATTAGCCCGGGTTACTGGACAATTAATCGTTCGTTTGAAATTAGTCTTGAAATGGGAACTGTCCACTGGATCGGACTTCATATTCAGTGTTCTATATCAGGGGTGGGCAAACTTGTTAAATGGCAGAGTTTTTTGCAGAAAACCAAAAACATCAGCGAGCCGCAAAATCAGTTTGTAGTGTCAATACAAATACAGTTCGGTAAAGAATGGAAGTTTTACAGAAAATGTTGTACATAAAAAACTACATCAAATCGCCTAGACTCCCTGGCAACTAACCTTACGAATTCGTGTAAACACATTGATAAATGACACAAACCTTAAATATGAAGCGACAACTCGCTATCATTTTGAGATATTGCTTTCAGCTAAGAAGAGCCGCATTAAACATGTTGGCGAACCGGATGCGGCTCGCCAGTCGCAGTTTGCTCACCATTGTTCTATACAAATCTGTTGCTTCAAAAAAAATTTAGTCTCATATTAATTTTATTTTTGAAAATAACTTTATTGCATAGAGCAGCTCGGACTCTAATGGATAATCCCGAGTAAGGCACGAGCGAACGAAGTAGAGAGAACGCTTACTACGAACGATATTGCTTTGTTCAGGTCACCTGTCACCTGCAACGTGGACACGAAAGGCCAGCACATGGAACGAAAATATATGAACAGTGATAATGCCGAATGAAAATAACCCGAGTAGACAACGCAGTGAATTGGGACCGTGGGTGGTGGCACAGATACACAAAGCAAGCAAGCTCGCGTTCTTCAATATACTGTAAATCGTAATGGAAAACGCAGACTATAAAACCGTGTAGCAAGTTGTAAAGTTGCAATGCAAAAATAAATTGTAGCTATTTGGTGTTGCTAATGCAAAAACAAAAACCAGCTGAAGTTGATCTATCAAATGTTTCATTTTGCGTACAAGATTCAGCAAAATTTTCCTATTTAGAATGGTGCTAAAACGCTTGACATTACACCAAATTAAAAGAATTTTTCGATGGAGTGGCACGACATTTTTCCTACAAACATGCATGTAAAATTACACCATCTTTGTAAAAAATGGTTTAGTATTATACTATCTGGAAACGCTGTTCGACAACACCAAAGCGGTAAGCAAACCCGAGAAGGTTGATCAGATTCTGCGTGGTATTCTGCCAAACATTTACGAAATCCTGCCAGTTTCACTGCCAAATGACAAAATGCATTACAAATGATGATGTTGCCAAATTTCTGGTGAAGTTTAAACGATGTATTTTAACAATGGACCCAGTCCTAATTGTGTTACTCAAACTTACTTAGGCAAAATTCTAAAGGAAAAGTGGGGGGGTCAGGCCCCCCAGAAAAAATAGTGGAGGGTCTAATCTCATGCGGCCCCCCGGTTCCACCACCTATGCTTATCTTCATTTTTACAAAATTTTTTTATGGAACACAATGCAAAAACATCTGAAAAACTTTCATCAGCGGTAAAGAACAAAATTTGAACAAACAAATGACTGCACTTGGAATTTCTATTAATTTTCAATACTTTAATACTGTACATTTCTATATTAATAAGATGTAAGATGTCTATTTTAATAACATTTTACTGGCGGAACGGAAAAAAGTTGCCATGAAAACAACAATTTGCCCTAAAAATAAACAATTTTCCCAAATTACACGGATCACCCTCAACTGAATATACACTGAATACACTGTATTGAATATTTTTTCACCGTTCAGGATTTTTGGGCAACTTTGCGCTTGCCCTGAAAAACAGAGATTGCCATGAAATTTTTCACTGTATTGAATCGATATTTTTCATCATTCAGGATTTTTGAATAACTTACGCTTGCCCTGAAAACAGAGTTTGCCCTGATATTTTTCAAGCCGGGGGAGCTGCAGCCCCCCCGCCCCGTACGCCTATGGGACTGACGATGCGTAATGTTACGTAGTCTAGTGATCTTTGACTATGTTGGTTTCATGGAATACGGAGTGGCAGGATGTGTTGGTTGGCACTACGACACTGAACAGTATTGCTTTCCACAAGGTTAAAAGTGCACATCCGACATCTGCATTACGGTGCAGGAGATGGAACTCACAAGAGCGTTTGACGCATTAGGCAAACTTAACGAGCTACCAGGTGTAAACCATGAAAACCAAGCTGCCGATTTCATTAAAATGCCTTCGCTGATTTCCATCTTTCAAAACCAGTTATCATAAGGATTACATCAACGCAAGGCCTTCCACAACAGTTCAGCAGATAATATACGTGTTCGCCCACACCAACTTAACCTTTTTGTCAGGGCCTTTGATGCTTTGTTTGGAAACAATCTTGTGTGGTGTTTACAACGCTGCGCATCTTCATCTAATATTTTTATACGATCGCTTCAAGTGTCTGATGCTTTTTACAAATTTTCATTTTTCCTCCATTATTTAACACTCGTCTATGATGGCGACCAACTGCAGTAGTTGTTGGAGCGATGCTTCATCAGTATTGCCTGTGCGTGGCAATGAAAACCTTCCGGGTGTTTTGTGGCGCCTCATAATTTCTGGTGATTCCTCTATCACCTCCAACATGTAGGTAGACAATGTGTGCAAGCCAAACATGCAAAAAGTGAATGTATGTAAACAGTAAAACAACAACCGTCAAATCTTGCTTTAAATTCAGTGTGAAAACAATTGGCTGTCAGCCTCATGCTAAATGTCTTGCTAAACATTTGAAACCTTGATCAAAACAATTTACATGCTTTTGTGCGTCCGCTGAAAACCACAATGCGATTTATTTAATTTATTTTCGCTTTTAGCTGTTCACCTCAATCTGATGCTAGAATGCCTTCATTGCTCTCCCACTGCCGGATCCCTGTGTGATGATGAGTGAATGAAGTTATAGTTGGGGAGCCGTTTAAGTGTTTTGCTCCTCTCTCAGTGTTGAGTGTGCTTGTCAACTAACACCTACTCTGTAATAATGCGCTATGACTAGCCACTTTTGTGCTCTTGTGTTATTCGATTTCCTTTGCGACATGGACCATGAGTCTGCGGCAAAAACATAAATAAATCAATAATACACTGTTCTCCACTTTTTTCTGGCAAACCTCCAACAAGTCGTCGTCTCCCAGTTTCAAACGCCGCAGCTTCTCTTGTAACAAGTAGTTGGTGATCTCCTTAACACTAACTGCTTCACCCGCGTCATGTATTTTGGAGACGGCTTGCTGTACAGAGTCCTTTTCCTGTCAAAAAATGTTCCATTCGTCTCAATTCTGGGTAAAATGCAAATATAGCAACAACTAATAACCTGAAGGAAACCAATTCGAGCAACATATGCAGTTGAATTTTTTTACATGCTACAATTTGTTTGATAGAACAGTTCTAAAATTAAATTTATTTTTAACCCTACTGTAGTCAGTGCTAAGATAAACGGTGTTTGAATAAGAAAAGGATATAGAACAACTTACAGGTGCTAAAATACTTTTAATGATACAAAAAAAAATTATGGAGTCTTCCAATCCGTTGACGTTGAGTGTTTGAAGTTAAAAAAAGTTCTGGATAAACTGTAAACCATTAATAAAGATAAGTTTAAATTGACTCCCGTTAATAGCGTGAGTGATGCAAAATCAAATGGAACAAAAGCTGAGAATGGACGTAGTAGAAGAATACCAACTCACATGTAAGCGGAAAATGAGTCTTTAAAAACAAAAAACACATCCAACCATGGGTGTCCGCAGGGGGAGGCAAAACAGACACACAGGTGTTGCTGCTATAGATAAAATTCGGTGATACTGGGCGGCAAATTTTTACAACTGGGCGGCAGTTTGTTATTTTCATGGCAACAGCGGCAGTTTTGGGCGGCAGTTTTGCCGCCCAGTTCATAGTTATTTCAGGCCATGGCCACTAGTGTCAAGTGGCTGCTATCTTTGGGTAAACCAGTGTTCATCTTATACGTATACGTTGATTGCAGGCGCAACTAGGTTCTTTTTTAAGTTGATTTCAACCGTTGCTAAGCTAGTCTTATTAGTTGATTTCAACCGTGACTACGCTAAAGGTATTTCTCAAAAGGCCAAGCTACCTTGCAGCAAGCCAGCTCCATACAAATAACTTGTTGTTAGACGGACTTCATCAATGATCCGGAACGTTATCCGCGCTGTGATTGGCTGAAAACCTCTTATTGCACGAACAAGGTTACATTTTGTTGCGTACGGGATATAGCGTTAGTTATCAACAAATTGAAAAAATTTCCGCTTAGTGCAATACGGAGTTGGGAAAATGAACTTCTGCAACTGAACGACGCAGGGAACTCAGCAGTGGCGGCTCCGGCGTTGGGATTAGCCCGAGTCTTCGATTGCGCTTTACATCGTAGAACGCGAGCTTGCTTGCTTTGTGTATTTGTGCTACCACCCACTTCACTAAACAAGGTTGTCAACTCGGGATTTTTTCATTGGGCCTTGTCACTGTTCATAATTTGCAGATACCCATTACATAACATGCATGAAGAGAACTTAAGTCATAAAACATCCTTAAATAGTGAAATAGTTACTGTTCATGAGTGAACACCCATGACAAAACTTGACTTACCAAACTTTCACTACTGATTCATATTAAACCATACCCATATCAAACAAGAAATGTTCCGATTTTTTTTAAAGTAAAGCACCAAAAGTTTTAATACTGATCCATACTAATCAAAACCATAATGGACAGCACACACTCCAGGATTATATTGAACTAAAGCACTAAAACACAACTAAATAGCTGGTGCACCTGACCAGGCAAAATAGTATAACTGTAAAGGCGACACGCTACAATTATTCTCAACAGTTGACCGAGAACACCTTTATCCAACTTACTATACCTTGACCAAATGTCGCCCAAGAACTTCAGCCAAAACAACATTCTAGTATATAAGATGATGTAATGTTGACAAGAAAATTCAGTAAAAAAATCGGAAGCTGATGGCAAAACACTACGAAGTAAAATATGAGAAACAGTGATGTTGGATGGGCCCGAACTGTTTCATGCTTAAATGACAATGAGCACAAGAACGCTAACAGATTCAAACTAAATAGTCGCATGGACCAGGGCTTCTCAAACTCTGGGTCGCAACCCCACTTAAGGTCGAAACAAATTGGCATGACATATCAGATACTCGATCAGTGGAGATGACCACTGCTACTAGTGCTTTCCACAAATATTGACATTTACTGAAAGAACTATGTGACAAGAAAAGGGAGGCCTGACGCATGTGAAAAAGAGTCAAACCAGCCCGCACGTATAGAGGAACCCATTGCGGGTTAGGAAACGCTAATTCGTAATGCGAAAGGTTCATCCACTGTAAAAGGAAGAACTGAAAATTGGCTTCATTGTGCACTATCCCAATGTATTGTTTATTTATATCTAAAATAGATCATTAACGTAAACATATTGTAAAGTTAATTGTTTATTTCATCGAAATTAACCACTTTGACGAGCGTTCTAGTTTTCGGAATACGTTGAAACGCTAGGCCAGTGTTTCCCAACCTTTTTAGGCTTGCGGCACCCTACAGAAAAGAAGAATAATTTACGGCACCCACAGCAATTTGCTTTGAGGTTTGATGACAGTTTGAAAATGTATTTTTAATAATGCAGTAAAAAAACGTGTTAGCCCGCGGCACCCCTGGGCACTGTAAATGGCACCCAGGTTGGGAACCACTGAGCTAGGCCTTTCTCGATCCTCCGTGGACCGTTACGCTCTATTTAACCGCATGGTTTCACTCTAGCACCCGTCATCGCGCACGTGGTGTTATCTCCAGAGCGAACGTGCTTTTGTAAAGCCAGTGGTTCTCAACCTTTTTTACATATCTTACCCTTTTATCAAACAAGATTACCATATTTACCCCCAATACACTGAATGGTGTTCATTTATTGAAAATACGAAATTCACCAAACTCTTACAGTTCAGAATGAGTTATAAAAATTTACATTGGCTGCAATTTACGTTTCAGCAAACTTACCCCCTTGGAAGATGAAATTTACCCCCAGGGGTAAATTTACCCTAGGTTAAGAACCACTGCGTTAAGCCATTGCCAAATGTAGGTTTTCTTAGCAATGACTGGTTTGTGAGGCTCTCTGAAAGGCCGTCTTTTTAACTTCTCAGATTTAGTGCTCAATGTAACTAGCCACAGTTCGTGTGTGTTTCTTGCTGTACTTGTTCTCAAGTGCCAACATTTCGCCTGTAAGGTCTGTCTTACGGTTGCAGGACTGAAGATGCGTAGGAAAACGCGAAACTAGTTTCCCTGTGAAATAAACTGCGATTGATTTGCTTGCTGCCATCTTTCTGGCTTATTACTATGAAAAATAGCTGTACATTTTGTTTCATAAAAAATATCAAATATATGTAAAGTTGTGGCCAGCAGGGCGATCTTTGATTGTGACGTGACAGAGGCACCGTTAAAATCACATGGTGCCAGGGGCAGATCCAGCCAGTAATTTTAGGGGGGGGGGCGATTTCAGTAATATTTGGCAGTCAAGTCTCATAACGGCTTCGCTACTGTAAGAGAAATGAAGTATACTTCACAACACTGCTGTGACAAAACAATGGACGACAAAATGGCCTTTAATCGCGAATGTTTTTCCTGAATTGTACAAAATTATGGTGGATTTTGCTGAATTGTACAAAATGAAGCCATGATAGTTGCATGAAAACAATATGAAAAGAAGCAAAGTAGTGTTGCGGTCAGTTGTCCAACGGTATGTAACTTGCCGCATTCGGGGACAGTGCTGCCCCAAATTTTTTTGGTGCGCCCCCAACTCGTTTGTGCCCAGAAAATTTTTTTTTTAAACGCATAACAAACACAAAAGCCGCGTCTCGTAAAGCGCCCTGTGGATGGAGTTTGACGTCGCAGAAACAACACAACTTCGGAACAGAACGTAGCCAATATGAACTGAAAATGCAGTGCTAAGAAAAACAGTCCAAACGTTAGAATATCCCAGGTCTGAAGATGTAAGCTTGCTTATAAAAAAAAACGGTAGACGCAACTGTTTTGCACACCAAAGCAACTAGCGCCGTGGACATCTACTCACCGGATAATTTTCCAACTTGGCTAAGTTTGGATCACGAACAAACGGCTCCTCAAACAGCTTGAGCAGATATTCAGTTCTTCGCTTTTTGTATTCCCCAACACTTACATTTATTCTTTGAAGGCCCAACGGCAACGTCATAGTCACGTATTTGTGTCGTAAACTGTCGGGAAGAGAGCAGTTTACTCCTAACTGACGCAATACCTCCTTTTCGGAGAAAATGTCTGTCTCGTCTTCACTTGAATCTTGCAAAAACCAATGGCTCAAACTTTGCCAACGCTTGATGGTTTCGAAATGTAGGTACCACTGCACTACACTCAGCACAAACAAAACACAGAATAGCGCGAATAATACCTTACGGTGTCGCGTTCGTAACATGCCTGCAAGACAAAGAATCAACTAAACAAGGCGTTAGTTTAAGGCCACAAAGATGGCGGCAAGTATATCAGTCACTAACTGTTACTGATTTACTTGCCGCCATCTTTGTGGCCTTTGTTTAGTCACAAACAGTGACTGATTTATTTGCCGCCATCCTTGTGGCCTTTAACTATGCTAAATAGATACGCTTGCAGGTTTTCATCGTCACAGAAGAATGAAAGCAGAAAGCAGGCAGATACCTCAGAAGCTTGCCGCAAGGCTAAAGTTTGTTTGTTGTAAACAAGGCGTATGTAAGAAACCAGGTGATGATATTCGCAACGTACTGAATGCATGCATTTGAGGTGATCACAAAAACTTACTTGCCTTTTATATCAGCGACATGCTTCCAAATATACCAAACTGACAGGCCTAGAATCTTGCTATTCCGAAATTGACAAGCCTAAAAGTTTTTTTGACAAGCTTAAAAATCTTGACCAAACCGACGAGCCTAAAATCTTGACAAGCCTAAAAGTTTTCTTTCTATCCTTGTGAGACACACATTCTAGCAAGACGGTCGGAGCACCTCACTGAGCAAGATACCGTATATGTTGTTCTGACTGCTGCGTACTGTAAAAGTGCTGCAGAGGACAATGCTAAATCATTCTGGTGTTGGGACATCACTGAACAACATTTGCTCACACAGTCGCAATGTATGATCATAGTGAGGGAATATCTGATGACTTCAAGATCGGGCCTGAGGACGACGGTTGGAAAATGTTTAGTGCAACAGCAGCATTCGAAATCAAAGCCTGTACATCTGAAAAATCCAACATTACCAATAGCTCCGCACAGCTTTATGTCAAGGCTTAATTTGACAATCCTAAAACGGTAACAGAAAGCATCAAAAGCAATGGTGCAGCTGTTGATTTTGTGATGGCTTGTATTAATAAGTGAAGTAGAACAGACAACTGCGCGCCATCAACAGCAGCCAAGCTACTTGATAGATGAGTCCGAAGGCTCGGGAATCGCATTACTTGTCCAATCTGCCCAAATTTCAGAAGCAAATGTAAGGTTCAGTGAAGAACAAATGTTATCGACTCCAACAGGTCAGCGCTTACAAGAGTTTGACGTGAAACTTCTTTCTGCACAATTTTATCTTCAAAGAAAGTTCAGAGAACGCCTCTGTGGGTACATGGGCGTCGGAAGGATTTTTTTCCGAGGGAGGACACTAGGGGATTTTTCAACACCTTTTTAACGGGGTGGGCAAAAACATTTAAATTTAGTTTTTCCCACTCGAAACCAAGAAAACAACCTTTTTTCCTGAAAATTTTAAAATCCAGGGGGGTCCAAGATCCCCCATCCCCCTTCCGACGCCAATATGTGGGTATGGCCATGGCTGGAAGGATGCGTGTTCATGTAACCAGCAAGCAGGCCGGGCTGCTTCCTTGTGGTGCCAGCGCTGTGGTGGAATAAGGTAAAGCGAACAGGCATCCGGTTCGGGCATTGTTTTCGTGTTAAATGTAGCATCACGCTGTGACGCGGCCAGGGCGCTGCATCACCTCATGAACAGATGTGAATTCTTGATGCTGTTGCGCCAATGAATCAGGGGAACAAAAACATAACATAAAAACGATCAGAAAACAACGAGCATGATGTCTTCCGGTCGCGCAGTCGTGCAGCGAAAATGACACAGTGAATGAAGCAAATACCTTATGCTTTGTCGACGCACGTTGGGTAACCTATTATTGAGAAGCATTCAGAGCAGGGGTGGGGGCAGGGGCGGAGTCAGACATTTTCATTTGGGCGGGCCACTGGAGGGGCCAGTTTTGCAACAAGGGGAGCTGTCAATGGTCTGTGTAGGACTTTCAGAAAGAGACCTACTCCGCCTTTGAAATGATAACTTCACTTGGTTGTACAGCGTTCAACGTCACATCATTAAGTTTCGCCTTAGTGACCTCGCTGGTATGACTAGAAAGGTTGCGCTGCAAAGCATTTCATAAAAGTAAGGCTGCACTTAAAGATGGCAACGCACCAGAGCCTTCGTGAAAACG
>JGI24158J21664_10013010_pt1 | contig 10998 bp, 9 predicted proteins | sample Ectturendosymbi3_FD_21664 | JGI IMG/M metagenome (IMG submission 21664)
CATGTATGTATGGCTAAATAAATAGTATAGCTGGCACATGCTAGGCTGTGGTTCAGCGGGAAAGTTTTATTTTTTGTCATTACTTGTGAATCAGTTGCACTGTGGATTCGATGTGTTTTCCATGGCAACAACAAAGTGCACAGGGCTAATGAAGCCCTGAAGCAACTTGGGTTTGCTTTTTTGTCTTACTTGGAGCAAGGTGCTCGTAGTTTGTCAGTTTTTTACCACTGTGGCAGATCTTTGCTGGTAACCATTGCCTTCCTATTAAATTATTTTTTCTTTCTCTGATAAAAAGAAAGTATTAGATGTTTTCAACAGGCTTAGTTGGGACGCAGCATGCTGCAGCAGAAAGAACGAAGTTCGGGATTACCGGTGCAGTTGACTAGCAGTGAAATGGTGTAACGCCTTCCCGCTGATTTTATGGCTCTGTGTATAATTCCTAGATTTCCTATTTTTTATTGTCATGTTTTTCATAATTTCCATATTTTTACGTTTAACTAATATTCACACAACTTTTCAAAATTTCCGTTTTTGCTGACACACTTAGCAGTGCTGGCGTCCAGAGACTTGGTCTCGGTCTCGAGACTCGTCTCGTGACCCATTTTTGCGAGTCTCGGTCTCGAAGCTTTCATGTCTGGAGACTTTGAATATTGCATAAAATGGTTAATTAAAATTTCTATAATTGAACGATTTTTGTTTGTTGTATTTTCAGGCAAGAAACAACCAAAACACGTCGAGAAAAATGCCAGACATTTAAAAAAATTCAACTCAGAAGTGACAACGACGTTTTTATAAAAAATTTCAGCAAAATGCACAAATTTCGAAATCTCGAGCCTCGGTCTCGGGGTTTTCGATGAGGTCTCGGTCTCGACTACATCGCTGACACTTAGAGTTTTCGCAACACCGCATGTCGGTTAGAAATCGCAGAAAGGCCGTAAAGCCTATTTCAGTACGTCAAAGTAACTGATCAGCCATGACGCATTATTTGCTCTCTGTATCAAACTCTTATGAGCAAAACTTTTCCTCAAGAGTTTTCCGAGGCATTTTTGAACTTTAAAAAGTCTGCATTACGCAGAACAAAATAAATTCACCAGCGTGTTTTAACAGAGTGCTTTGAAAAGCACTTCAAAAAAAAGACATGGTTTTATTTGGATTCTCAAAAAAGAACCTTATTGGCACTCTCCCACCTCTTTTGAATAAGCCTATGGGTTTCATAACACAACTCTTGGAAAAAAACAGTTCAAAGATAGTCCTTAGCAAAGTACTCCCACCCTCTCGCTGCAGAGATTACGCGCTGCGGTTTCATTGGTACATGCACATTTTTTATTGAATTCAGTTTAAATTTTAAACCTGGGTAGTCCTAGAGGGCAAATTGTTTTCTCCATCTCGCAAACAACATAACAACAAATAAAGCAGCCACTGACCTCTTTGAACGGCAGAATTTTGAACAATCATTTTTTAAAACCGTGTTTTTAAGGAACTCCTTCTTGCATAACTTCATTAAAAATAACCCATGCAAAGTCTCGAGACGAAGAGCTCGAGACCGAAATCCTTCAGACCGAGACGAGACCTTCGAGACCGAGATGAAGTCTCGAGACTCCATCACTGATTTAAAGCTCTTCGTCATTGAAGCAAGGGCTACACTGAATCGTTGTGCGGATAACAACCATTGAACATGTGCTTGCCTGTTAAAGGAGCGGTGTATGGCGCATCCACGAACATAGCTCTTCGATTGCACGTCCCCAGCGATGTGGAAGTGGACAGGATACCGGCCTAATCTGAATGCTTGGCCCATCAATGTCAGCTCAACGTAGGACAAGCGGGCCCTGGCGTCATTGGAGTCCTTGTTCCGCGGATGGACCATCACAGTGCCACCGAACTCATCCGACCCTTCCTCCTCTCCAAACCGGCCCTTGAACGCAACAAAGAAGAGCAACAATGTAAAGACAAACGCGCGCGGCTGCATCGCATTGTAAGGGTGATGTCTACCTGGAAGCAGGTCTGTGTGGCGAACTCCCCAGTGTTGAACCCAGCCTCACAAGCGGGTATGGTGCGCGACCACTCCATGTGCTTCGAGCCGCGTATGATGATGTTGCGAGTTAGAAGACCGACCTCAGCTTTCGTCGCGAGAATCGTCCCGTCTGACGAAACAATGATAAGATAAAGAAATGCTGTGAAGTCAATCATGACAGGCTAGCGCAGTGCACTGCAGTCCATAAACTTATGTCAACTGCTTGTGGACCAGGGTCTCAAATTCAAACTGCTCCGAGGGCCGCATTATGACGCTGACGCAACAATCGCAGTACATGAACCTTATTAGAAACAATTTCTACATTTTATTTCCTGTGAAAGGTACCATGGGTTATGGGCAAAATCATTTTCAGCTGCCTCTACGTTCATTCAAAAAGAACTTTTCACTCGCTAGCTGAGCACTTTTAAACACCGGTGAATAAACTAAATATATCAATTACTTGAAAATTCCCAAAAAGTTTCACGGGTTGCACAAAATGCCCTCGTGGGCCACTTGCGGACCACGTGTTTGAGACCCAGTTGTAGACCAACTGCTGTTGTCTTCACCGACGGGAGTAGGTAGTGTCGCTCAACCAGTTGAACCAAACCCTCTCCTTGTCCCGCACCACTCAACCAGTTGAACTAAACCCTCCCCTTGTCCCGTACCACTGAACCAGTTGAACCAAACTCTCTGTCCCGTACCACTGAACCAGTTGAACCAAATCCTCTCCTTGTCCCGCACCACTCAACCAGTTGAAACAAATCCTCTCCTTGTCCCGCACCACTCAACCAGTTGAACCAAACTCTCTGTCCCACACCACTCAACCAGTTGAAACAAATCCTCTCCCTGTCCCGCACCACTCAACCAGTTGAACCAAACCCTCTCCCTGACCCGCACCACTCAACCAGTTGAACTAAACCCTCCCCTTGTCCCGTACCACTCAACCAGTTGAACCAAACCCTCCCCCTGTCCCGCACCACTCAACCAGTTGAACCAAACCATCCCCTTGTCCTGCACCACTCAACCAGTTGAACCAAACCCTCTCCTTGTCCCGTACCACTCAACCAGTTGAACCAAACCCTCTCCCTGTCCAGTACCATTCAACCAGTTGAAACAAACCCTCTCCTTGTCCCGCACCACTCAACCAGTTGAACCAAACCCTCCCCCTGTCCCGTACCATTCAACCAGTTGAACCAAACCATCCCCTTGTCCCGCACCACTCATCCAGTTAAACCAAAGCCTCCCCTTGTCCCGTACCATTCAACCAGTTGAACCAAACCCTTCCTTGTCCCGTACCACTCAACCAGTTGAATCAAACCCTCTCCCTGTCCCGCATCATTCAACCAGTTGAACCAAACCCTCCCCTTGTTCTGTACCACTCAACCAGTTGAACCAAACCCTCCCCCTGTCCCGCACCACTCAACCAGTTGAACCAAACCCTCCCCCTGTTCCGCATCATTCAACCAGTTGAACCAAACCCTCCCCCTGCCCAACACCACTCAACCAGTTGAACCAAACCCTCCCCATGTCCCACACCACTACAAACGACCAACTGTTCTGGAAATCTCAGCTCAGCTTTGAACATCACACAGCGCAATATATTATTTGTTTTTCATTTCAACACAAATGAGATTGCTTTGGGATTATTTTGAACTTATCACTCAAAATTTGTTGTAGTTTATAAAATATTTCGTATTCTTCCAATATCCGAACAACTGCCAGCCGTTGAAGACATGACCCACCTGGCAAAAGCTGAGTGAGCGATATATGTTCGTACCGGAGCGGCTCGTTCAAAGTGAGGGTCATGTTATCGTCGGACACTGCTACGATCTCTCGCACCTCCGTTTCACGTTGACTGTGGCGGTTCCCTGTTTATCAACACTTTCTATAAGGATCAATATTTGTTTTGCAAAGGAATTTGAACCACTGCGCACAAACCAGTAGTGGCGATCACGATTTCGCTTGACTGCTCCCACGTGACCGGCACCTCCAGCCGGATGGTGTCGCTACCAGCATGTGCAGTTTCACTCAGGTATGTCCAGGTAATAGGAACCGGTATTCCATGCAGCTCTAAGGAGCCATTGCGGACCCCTAGAACCTAAAAATAAAACAACAAAAGTAGATGATGGCATATACGGATAGCGCGCAAGAATGGGCAGAGAAAGAGATGTTTCTTATAAAAAAGAGGCGAATGACGCGTCGTTTATTTTCGCCTCTCTGAAAACAAGTTAATAAAAGCGTAGGTTCAGACAAGTTTTTTAAATTAAAAAAAAGAAAATTTATTTGCACAGCACACAATTCGAATATGTGACTACACTTGATGCCAGATGTTGTGGGCGAAATTATGGGATCCCCCACTTACGAGGGTACTCTTAACCTGTCACCCTTCGCTTGCAATACGTTTTGACAAGATGACGATATGCTGACGTAATTTCCGTCGCGCTGTCAAAGCCAATCGGATGCAAACACGTTTCAACGAATGAATGAAATTGGCGAACGATCGCCTTAACAAGTGTTTCTCATTCAAAACTACTTTTTCAAAGCATGTGAATCAGTTCAACCCAATATGGAACGTGATTTTCAGTGGCGTGGAATAAAAACATGCGTTGAAGAAAACTTGTACTGTGTTAACACATACAACAAACGAGAAACGAAAAATATCGGTGTTATACGTAAAGCTAGTGAATGACAAGCTTGACGCCCGGTGAGTTGTCAGTATCGATCAAAAAACAGGATATTCAAGAGGATTCCGAGGACACTGAAACTCTTCTAAACATGGTTCTATCCTCCCCAGTGAAGTGGCGCCTTTCAGAGAAGGAATACCGCATTGACGTCACAGTCTGTGAAACACTCCAAGGCTTCCGGTGCTCTTGTGCTGTGACGTGTGACGGGTCACGTCATCGCCACATACCAGGAAACCTATTCAACACTGGTGTGGAAGTCAAACTCGTTTGAGCGAAGTTTCGACCTCAAGCTAGGTGGGCAGGGTAGCAGTGGACATGTCTCACAAGCACAACCCAACAAAAATGAGCTTAAGGCCAGAGTTGGCAGAAGCAAGTTTTGCCGATATACTTCCACACACAGCAAACACAGAACGGATCAAAACAACACAAGCTTCGGCTTTCTGTACTTCACAACTTTCAAACAACACGACAGCTCTGTGAGGAGCTGTCATCTTTGAACCAAACCCTTTTCCATCGCCCGGGAACAGCTTCGAGTCAACAGAGCTCCTCCTTACAGAAGAACAACATCACAGAAAGCGCTGTCAGCGTTTCAAGCTTTGATGAGTGACGTAGAAGCTAAACGCAAATCACCTTCGTGCCGTAAATGGGTAATTCTCTTGAACGCAAATGACCATGGAGGGTTATGATGGCTTTTTGCTGGAAAGGTTCTTTTTCGGTTCCAATCTGTGTTGGAAAAAAAGCAAAATACAAAACAGACGCATAAACGATGCAACTACGTGTGGTGTTAGTAGATACGAGACAGAGAGAATGAGAGATATAAACGACAACATAACACACCGGCGAGAACCTCAAACGAGTGAATGAACGTACAAGTAAAATGCCACAATAGCAAAGGTTTATTTTGAATCAAAGTTTAGTGTGAAATGTCACATTCACCTGCAACAACCCTCCATCAGTGATGAGGATGTATTCAGCCTGCAGCTCCACATTCTTTTCCGCAAATATTAGTTTCCCGCCTTGAATGAGAAGGAACTTCAAAACAGGGGTGTCAGTGTCCAGAACAACCACCTGGCCTTGTTTTATGACAACCAAATCGCCCGCTACTGGAGGAGCATACCCTCCCCATGTGTAGGGGGAGGACCAAAGATCTTGAAGACAAATGAGATTCGTTACGTCATGGCGAAACCTTTTCAACAAAGATAAGTGTACGAGACCTCACCAACATATTCGAATGTGATGCCTTTGTTCACGGCTCTGCCCTTGCCTTCAACCACCAACACAACCACGTCCTTCGTTGATTTGCTGCTCGCTTCCGTCACGCAGGTCACGCTGGTGGAGTTTGCGCCAGTAACTGGACAAATCACCCCCCCCAACGTAACCTTGATCTGGAAAAGAGAGTTACACGCTGGTTACCACGTGACCTTCATTCCAACTGAGGGAGCCTTGAAATGCGCAAAAGATTGGTTGTCCAATCTGAAAAAAAATGTTTTAATGAAAACATTCCCACAAATGTCACTAAGCAAAAAGAGACAAATCACTGAAACTCAAAAATAAGGAGCTTCAATGAATCAAAACAATAAATAAACAAGAACAAAATTATGAACCAATTGCTGAAATTGTTTTTGCTAAAACTCCAGAAGACGACATTTAAACCACACATAACATACACACTAAACACATAAAGCGCAAGTGCTTTAGCAACGCTCTTCAAAGCATCACTTCTTGCTTTGCATAGTTAGTTCAAAACATAAGTTTCTCATCCTTATTTCGATTAACAAAAGACAATACCAATGAAAACAGCATATTGGCAAAAAATAGTAGGTTTTTGGAATGTACCANCAGCATTACAGTTGACCGTGATAATTATTCCAGCTTCTGGAATTGTATATATAGTAAGCATGTTTCCTTTCATTANATCTCATCCAATGTCACCACCTCTGGATGAAGCTTTATCGAAGACCGTGACTAAGTGTCATTTTCTTATTCTTAATTCACACAAGACAGGTGAGAGCCATCAGCTAGAACATGTGCCACAAATAAAACTATAGCGACTGATTCCTTGACACAAAAGAAACATCGGACAGATGCTCCGACCTGTCGCTGCTGTTATCCAAGCGTAGAAAAGTGACCAATCACAGTAAAGAACCATGAGATGACGTGTGCCAAGCGTAGAAAAGTCGACCAATCACAATAACGAGTCATGAGATGACGTATGCGCGACCCACTGCACTCACCTGTGAAGGGGCGCTGGAGAAACCACTCCCTGTGATGGTCACCTCCACTCCACCCCCAGTTCCACCGACAGAGGGGGAGATGCCGGTAACGATGGGGGTGTCGGCTGCTGCGTAATCGAACGATTGCTGTGGGTCCACGTTACGATCAGTTACGGATTGCTGTAGCATTTGCTTCCCATCAATGGTAACAGAGACCGAGCAGGTCCTGTCTTTGTTGAACTGCTGCAACTCATGCTTGTCTGCGAAGTTAATCGATTTACTTTTGTTCGATTTACTTTGCTTGCTTGCCGCCAAGCAATTCGTACAGTGAATAACTCCATCAGTCTCTGTCAATTCAGAACGAGAAAGAATTTAACACCAACTCACCTCTGAGTCGGTAAACAGCTTGTGACGCATCCCTCTGAGTGAAGTGAACGAAGGGACTTCCCCTGATGCTCCAAGCTTTAGTTGAGGAGCGGGCGCTTTGCCAAACGCACGACTGGAGCTCAGTTTGCAGAGCAAGGCCCTTGTGGACGCAGACAACCTCCCTCCCGCCCGGTCGACCCTCCCCATGCTTCATGATGTCACCAAGACAAACATACCCTGGCCAGAACAAAAACACATGTCATGTTACGACACAAGTTGAAGTCGTCTAATTATCACTTTCAAAGCTCTCAAAGCCAAACAACTCTGCTTCGTTGCAGCCTCTGCAGCAACACCTGCCGCCACCCTCACCTGGTTCGGGCTCAGGCCTCCACACTGTCACCTTCTTGCCACGGCCGTCTCTCCCCGACCACACCTCAGCAAAAGCGCTTGGGGCGCTCACAGCGTTTGCAGTGACCCCCCGTATGATGGGGAGGGGTTGGACCTCTTTATCTGCAGAAAAATAAAAGGGGGTCAACGCGCGTAAATTCCCCCAAAAACAAAAAACACAGTACCTTGCACGGTGTGGTTGTGGAACATCTGGCCGAGTGACGCAAAGCCTTCGCTGACGTCATCGCCCATCACAGACAGCACAGACAAAGGTCGTCCCTCAAAGGTGGAGGAGTGGTAGAGGGAGCTATCCCCCTCCGACGTCAAGGCGATTGGGTCTGATAATGCCGGGAAGTTAAATGGTTCAACAAAAACAAGACGGGCAAACAAACAGCACGTCACTACCTGGCATGAGTGCGCACACGAATGTGGATCGGTTTGTTGACTTCAACACGCATTTGTTGTCGCATATCCTCACTTGCATGGATGCATCGAAGTTTTTACCTCCCAGAGTAATGTCAAACCCTCCTCCATAGCCACCTGGATGACGTACGACACTTCAGCACAAAACACTTTCTTAAATATGAAAATCAACCTGATATAGAGGTTGGGTGTAACAAAGCAGCATGTTCTTTTAACAACGCAGCATTTTCAACACAAGCAAAGTACTACCAAGGAACTTTTAAGTGAAGGGTCTATTTAACTGCAAACCAAATACACATATGAATCGTATAACGGCGTTGTTACTAGGTATAGATCAGGGGTCGGCAACCTACGGCCGCATCCGGCCCGCCAGACAAAATCATAGGCATCGCAGCCGCTTTATTAAATTGTAGTAATTGTATGGCCCGCCTAATGGTATGATATTTTATGATCTGCACTCCTCGCAACATCTTGCTTTGGATACTTATGAGAAACCGCACTGTGCTATGAATGTATAGTATGTCGCATTATTCGTTGTTAAATATGAAAGTCAGGAGTTAATCTGATTTAAATTCCATAAATCCCCGAGAATTAACAACAGCAAAGGGAGCGGAATTGTTGGCGGAAAATTAGTACGGCCTGCCAGAAACAAAACTTGGAGGGGAACACGAACAACGGATTAACACACGGCTCGTGAACAATCCGCCCTCGCGATCGCAGTTAAGAAACACTGAAACGAAACCAGCGCTTATGCAGCAGGTAGTCGCTGCGTTGTTGCACCTGAGCTGTGCTTTTATCGTGGCCTGCTTTTTAAAAAGAACTCAAATAATTTCCTTGAAAACAACATGACGAGCTCACATACCCTTGTCAGGTTTGATTGAAGTTAAGGAAAAGATATATTCGAAAAAGTTATTCTTGGAGGAGTCTCCCCTGTCATCAGTGTGGATACAAAGAGGGTATGAACCGCCTTTGTGATCAGACAATGTGCACATTATCTGAAAAACAATATGCGCATGCAAACCGGTACAATGAACGCTAAACCCAGTAACCTACAGCACTACATGAACTTAGTTACTATCCGTGGCAAGAACGTTTACTGCAGCAGCTCAGCGATGAAGAACGCTTCACAGTGTGGCTTGCCGCCAAGCAATTCGTACAGACTGCTTTTATAAAACTATGAGTAGGACAAGATGCTCACCAGGGTAGAGTTTATGCTGAGTATTGAGCAAAAGGAACTCCCAACCATCACAGACGCGTTTTGTCCATCCAGATTTCTACCATGGATCTCCAGCACATCGCCCGAAGTACCTAAACATCAATCACCGCATGTCTTTCACTCACAAAATGACGTCATGCCTGACGTAAGTTGACGCTCACCTGACTCGGGGTGGATGCGGTCAATGAATGGCGTAACTGTTGCGTCATAACGGAAAGTCAATGGCTTGAAAGTGTTGGGAGTAAATGTGACCGGGGCATCCCCACTTCCAGATGGTTTCGGAGCAATGCACGTGAACTGAAAGAATCAGATTGAAAGTTCCAGAACTCACAACGACGCATGAGCACATGGGGTGTACTGCGTTACTAGGCGGTAATGCTACTTGCACAATGGTCACCTGGTTGTTGCTTAAACCATCACGGATAGAACATGGCTGCCCATCAATATAAACAGCGAAACCATCAGCTGCAAAACCATTCCCTTTGAAAGTCAGCAAAGTTCCTCCCTCCGAACCCCCAGAATCAGGCTCCATGGTTGCTATAGGAACACTGGAAATAATGCAATTGCAATGTTCGTAATCAGCAATAAATGATCAGCATTGCCATGACAACTATGATTGGGTTTGCCAAATTTATACTGAATTAACCTCGTCATGTGTTTCTGATCCAGATTTTCAAGACTTGCCATGCCTTTGGGGTGTATGACGGCATGCAGAGGGAGACTGCCAGCAGGCAGGTAGGGCAGAATGCATGTGATCGATGTGTCGGAGGTGGCCGTCACCCGACACNCATACGNACCTAACAAACAAAGGATAATTGAAAATCTGTGAGTAGCTCTATGAAGTGAACAAGTAATCTGAAGCATTTACAAACCACAGTTAATCTACACAACGTCAATATTAATCAACAGTAACATCTAAAAGACAGTTGTTTTTACCAAAACGGATATCCTGGCTATCTCCTGAGAAGCCAGTGCCATTGAGAATGATCACAGAGTCAGGAGAATCAACTGACGACGGTGAAAAACTTTGAATGACGGGAGTGCATTCGCTGCTCGATGCGAAGAGACAATCACCGACGCAAACCGAGGGATATCGTGAACTGAAGGAAATAAGTTGTTAGTGAGGTCTCACTGAAGTATTCTGAAGGTTGAACACATATCCTACAAATAGTTTCGGAAGTAATTGAAGCTCTAGTGATCGGACACTGACTTTTGTTTTGGGCAACTGACAACTACCTGAAGTTACCGAGTGATTTCCTTTGTCAGGAAAAGCAACAAGTTGAAAACTGATGAAGCTGGTTTATATATCACGCTTAATCAATAGTTTGGCTGCGTTTTTAAAAGCCAGGTATTGTAATAACGATACTTACTCCAGAACTGCGCTGATGTTTCCAGTAACTGCTCGAGCAAATGCTTCAGTAGTGCAATAGACCACGTCATGGCTGCGGTTGGTCACCATACATGGTGTGCCGCCGATGTTGACCGTTACTTTGCCAGATGTGAAACCAAACCCTGCAAACAAAATTACTGAGTTTCCAAGGAATCGATCAGCAAATTTTTAATAGGAAATCGATTTCACGTAAAATTACGCATCCTCAGTTCTGAAAATTGCAAGCAAAGCTTACAGGTGAAACGTTGAAAGGCTGAAGTAACAGCAGAGAAAAAACAAACTCAAGACTACAATTAAAATTTCGTAAT
>JGI24158J21664_10013011_pt1 | contig 10997 bp, 5 predicted proteins | sample Ectturendosymbi3_FD_21664 | JGI IMG/M metagenome (IMG submission 21664)
CAGCAGCAAGCAGAGCACTGGTCAGCTCTGCATACAAATTTTCTATTTCTTCCAGATGTTTCTCATCTGTACAATTAAAGTTTTGGCAGTGCCTAACGTCTGTGGGCACTTGCAGTTGATCAAGTAGGTTTTTGCTTTTATGGTAGTAGTCTTCTCTTTCCTGGGCCATAATCTTAAGCCAGTCAATTCGACTTGGCTGGGGCTCCATCACCTCGTCATCAAACTTTTAAGCGAATAACACTATTTTGTTTGAAAAAACGCCTCTCAAAGCACAAAATGACTTTATTTTCTAAAAATTTGGGGGGGCATTGCCCCTTTGGTCCCCCCCTGGCTACGCCTATGATCTTATGTCGTCTTCAACATCTGGTATATTTCTGGACTTCGTTTTAATATGGACAGAGTTGAAAATCCAGCCTAACAGAGGTTGGTGAAAACGAAAGGAAGCAGACAATGGCAGGGCAGCATACTTAGGTTTGCGTCATGTTTGCTGCATAGCACACCGGAACTGCGTCAGGGATTTTTCAAACAACAACCATGTGCTGAAGAATCATTTCGCAGTTCTAAAAACTCCTCTTGAAGTTGGTCAGGGAAACTCTCGATAGAAGAGTTATTCGAGAAAGAACTTCTTACAATAGGTGCCTCTCCATTCAGTTCAAAGAAGTATCATTGCATGATTTCAACAAGGGTTTCAAGGTGCTGAGAAATTTCGTCGTTCAGCAACTGATCTAGTGTACTTTCTGATTCGTCGATAATACTGCGCAATTTCTCAGACATGGCAACGTTCCCCAGGTGTACGTTTCTGTGCCAGTTCTGCAGTTGCATATGAAGCCTGAAGACAACCTTGAAATTTGAGCATCTCCTTTCCTTGCAGGTTCAGATTCAAGCTGAAATCTACCCGTGTTTTGTTTATGTACCACACAACGTTGATCAGCGCAGTTCTAAAAATTCCACCCTTCAACAAAACATTGAGGCAGTTGCTCGCGACACCGCAACTACTCCTCTGCGACCCACCGGTTGGGAACCTAAGCATGTCTAGGTTCCAAGTTTGTTTGTGGAACATCGCACGCTCACAAGCATACAAACGAGCACCAAATATTTTAAACAAGAGGCATCTTGTATATCGTTGATCTATTGGAGTTTTGTAGACAAGCACTTATACATAGTAAACCTTATATGTGCATGCAGTTCAGAAGGAATCAACCCCTACCAAAGCACATTGTGTTCTCGAACTTCTCGACATTTGATGACTTCGGTCACATCCAAGGAATTTGCTTTTTGTAGAAATACGAATAACAAGAAAACATTATCTAGAAATCAATATTCCCAATAAGATCCTCAGTGTCAAATTTTTTGCCAAAAGTTTTGACAAGCACTTGCAATGTTCTTTGTGGAGCATCTGGCAACCCTGCGTGGGGTAACTACTTTAAACTTAGAGCCATGCAGGGGATACCCAAAGCGATGTTCACTCCGGTTGTAGCACCACAGCCCAAGTGCTGGTCTAGTCACTTCTTGGTGAGGAACCTGAAGGACAATCAGATGTTGCTGGAAAGGCTGGTTATTCACAAACTACAGGGCTGCTGCCACCGCGACCCTCCCATTACGAATTGAGGGTTTAAAAACGAATCGAAAATCTTGTTGAAGTGATCAACAAACAGCGCACGTTTCACGCGGTAAACCTAAGCCGATAATTTGCAGACTATTTTAGAAATAGATTTTGTGGAAAGTCAGCGAATAAAATGAAAAACTAGAACACCACTCAACGCTTTCGCCAACTCCATGGATTGCTCAAGCATAAGAATAAGCTTCTATCTCGCAGATCTGTTAGAAAGTTCTAAGGATGTTTGTTTTACCTGAAGATCCAGGGGTGAAGAACCTACAGCAAATTTTATTTGCAGATTTCCTGTCACTTTCAGCTTTATATGCAAATTGCTTCAGCACTGTGATCAAGCCGCAACGGCTTCCACCGCTAAAAACCTTGCGACTAGTTTTGCTTTTGCCAGCAACTGCGCTGTCTACACTTAACACAAATCAAACCACTGACGAACGATGAAACAATGGCCCACGGAAGTCATGAGACAAAGCTGCTTTTGGAGCTTAGCTTCCTTCCGGGTTACCTGCTAACTGTTCAGCCTCCAGGCACACGAGTGAAAGACATTTCCAATAGATATATATATAGACGTGCACGACCCGTGCAACAATCATCCCACTCCGCGCTTTGCCAGTCAGCAGGTGCGACACTGACCAAGAAGAACAAAAACAAAGTATGGTCAACAATCGCAGTCACGCCAAGATAAGACGAATATGAAAATAAACAAGCGTGCGACAGAACATAAATTGTTACGGCGACTGGCTAATGCACTGTTAGTTTGCATGTCGAAGCTGACACACGCACGGCGGCTACTGGGCCCGAGGACGCGGCGCTCAGCGCTGAGGATTTAATGCGGTCCCTTGCAGCCACTGTTTGCATTTGGGATGATCGCACTTTGCACCAAAGTGAGATTCAAGCCACAGCAACGACACATTCAGAGAGAGGCAAAGTGTGTCGCGCTCCTAGCAATTGGACTGAAACACCTTGTGAAACGTAGGAGAGAACAGAAAACGCAAGGATTTTTTACGATGAGAATAGCAATCGCCGATTTCTAATTCGGATACACATGAACATTTGTCAAAGTTCGGTCAAATCCATTTCACTGTTTTCCCATGTGCTCATTTTTTTCAGATCATTTTTAGTACAACCGACATGTGTGACTGCGTCTCAAACACGAAGCTACGCTCTGTTCAGAACTCCGAACAGATAAAAACAACATGCGTTTCAACATTGGAACCTTTTTCGGGTGTGCGTCACAGTTCTGGCGCTAATCATGTAAATGCGCAGCAACACAAGTCGAACAAAAACAAAAACTGCGTTCAGGCGCGATCGGCAACAATGATCACTCACTGCATCATACCCGATGAAAGAACAGGGCGAGCGATTTCGAGTCATTCGCTGTTGAAGACGCTGCGCATGTCAGACGTTTCTAACGAACAGCGAACGTCAGAAAATTGGGGAAAACAGAGGATTCCATCTGATCTACTGACGACTTGCAACAAAATGTATTTCGATTTCGAGCACGGATTTTTGATAACAACGAACAAAACTGTATTGCCAGTTAAGACAGCGCAACGCGATACAATCGAAAAAGCACAAATAGTGCAGTTTCAACAAAAAAATGTATTTCGAATTTTGATACGCGATTAACCCGTCAGTATCACACCAGGCTGCGACTCCCAGTGAGAATTCTGCGATTAAAATCCACGTATTCACACTTACCACTGCTAATAACTCTTGCCTATTCGAATATGGTAATGAGTATATCTTCACCAGCCAGGCCAGTAAACGCACGCGTTCGGAATAGTTTGACAGGACGTTAACCACCCACCTAACAAAGTCATCGTAGCATGAACCACCGTCGCAGGTTCTTGAAGCAAAGTGCTTCTTGGCAAGCAGGAACACCGCTTTCAAGATGCTTCGGTCTCCCCACGGTGACGTCACAGCGACATGCACGGTGAATTACCGGCAATGACGGCATACAGCACGTGACGTCGAGCATTGAACGGTCGCGAGGAAACATGAATTCATAGCATGCAGGCATCAATGGAATCGAGAAACAACTAACGCTGAGACGGTGTTTTAACAAATGCGCTCAAACACTGACCACGTTTGCCGCTAATATCAATGACTTGCCACCGTGTTATGCGTTCACAACTGGGCATGGCGCGAAGCGCATGTTGAGCTTTTTATGGTTTCTTAGTTGCATCTCACACATATCGCACAAGTAGATATCCGCTGCGGACAGGTCGACGAAGGTGAGGCGCAAACTAATCTGCAATAGCAACGCTTTTCTTCATTCCAGACATGTTGAAAACAGGATATATTTGAACCTGCACTTTTCGAATCGCTGTGAACTCTCCGAGCTCACGAAGTGACAAGAAATTGGTGAAATGTACCTGATAAAGACTAGAAGAAAACTAAATCGCTTTGAGTTTTATCGCAAGTATTTTGAAAATAATCCACCCGCTCCCCAAGGTCGTTTAACTGTTTCTAAAAAAAAGACAAAAAGGTAGAGAACGAAAATCGAAAAGCTTGCGTCTTTTACACAAGTAAACGAAAGTTCGCTCTCTTACTTCAAAGCAGGTTGCAGACTACATCGATTAAAGCAAAATAAAAAAAATAATCCAACTTAAAACAGAAGAAAAATAAGAGCTCTTTGTTCGCCGTATTCGTCGGGGCACAGCCCAACGCTGAAGCGACGCATAAATAAATAAAAAGAGCGATGATCGAACGACAAAACGTAGGTGTTAGCGTTGAAAGAACAGCACGTCTCGCTGAAAATGCAACGGCTAGCGTTGAATTGCAGGCTGCATTACATCAAATACCGATGTGCACGGACGCTTGACTTCCTTGCCGCCATCTGTCGGCACTTTAATCGCAAGGAAACACCGGTAGAGTGCGCCAGACAACAGCAGCAGTTTGACCATATTCTTGCGGCTGACAGAAATGTAATTGTGAATCCTTTCTTAAAAGCTTTGATTTTCATATTTAACGGAATCCGCACACTGCTAACTTTAAAATTACAACGTCAGCTTACACAAATACAACCAAAGACGTTGATTTTCGTTATTGGAAATCGTTAATGGCAGAAAACCGAGTGAAGGAAACCACTTCCGTAAGCGGAAAGGACAGTAGTATCTTCTCTTAACATTTACCGCAAACTTGACCGCGTCGGTTTCGCTGGAGAATTTTTCGTAAACAAAGCAGAAGGGATGATGCTGATGCTGAAATTTCATAATTTCGCCTTGTCGTGCCGCCAGTGTAAGCCTGGCATGAATTTATGACAAATATCACAACACGACGCAAGGCAGCGTTAAGCAGCGCTTCCAGCGGTAAGTCATGCAAAAGTAGCTAAAGGTGCGACACTGGGAAACTGAGTTGTGCAATTACCTAGCGGGTCTGGGACGATGCGCGTCATACGAAAGTCAGACGCCAGTGGGCGCTGCTGTGAGTGAGTCGTTTATTTCAGGTACGTTGTTTGTTATCGAATGCGTGTGAACAGATTAAGGACAGACGTTGACTCTTTAATGGACGGCGTCTTCGAAAAGACGTTCCAAAAGCGCAAGGTTTCGTCGCCGGCTCCGGTCACAATCGCCTCGCCATCCGGTGAAGTTGCCTGCGGAAATGACGCAACAAAAAGGAAGTGACAACTGACGTCAGTCCATCCAAGATCTTACTCAGGTCATATAGTACTCATTCTTTGCTTAGTCAAATGTGCGTCATAATATAAAACGAATTTGGCGATATGAGCTCACATCAAACTACAGTCTCTTCAGATTTTCACACACCAGCGTTAATACTGTATACAAGAAGTCGTACAATGGGTAAGTGGCAGCGGCTGCGAGTGACAGTTGGTTGAGCAGCTGGTAAGCTAAGTTTGATTCCCGGTCAGGTCATACCGAAGACTTGGAAAACGTTTAAATACGACCTGTACAGCCTTGTGATCAGTGTTAATGGATGTGGGTGCAAGGAAACGGTGACGCGCCATCAATGCAGCATTCACCGCGAAAGTAGTCGCGTGACCCACGACGCAAACAGGTGATTGGTGCAAAACTAATCACTGCTGATCACAATGAATGACCGAGATCAGCCGAAAGCTGGAAAAAGAGTTACTCTCCACTCTCCAACGATTAGTTACAAACATTTGAGAAAAAAGTTACTGGGTTCCAATAACAGCACGGAAACACCGTGGACGACATCGCTGGATGCCACAGGCGCGATGCACGCACAAGAGGGCGCAGAACTGCATATTTGCAAAACGCAAAATACATTTTACAAGGTGTAACTGCTTCGTGTGAAAAAAACCTGCTCACCAAGTAAAGGACGCGATAAGAGTGGCCGGTTAACTTGGCCACCTGCGTAAGCGAAGGATATTTCCACAGAAGAATTTGGTTCTGGCTGTAACCGTGGGTAGAGACCAATTCACTGGAGTGTTTGGACCAGGCAAGGTTGCACACCTGCGAACCGGTGTCAACACACTGGAGAGGTTGTTGCGTCAGTGTGTTCCAGAACCGTATCCGCCTGCCAAGAAGAGCAGAGTTAAGGAAACAAGCGCAAATCGATTCGTTCAATCGGCAATCAATTCGCTTCACTGATGATACAGTTAACGGCGGGGGAGGGGCAACCCGTTGCCATGGGGGCAGTTCCCCCCAACTTTTGTTGCTACAAAATTTCGTTTAAACATATAATAAAAACAAAAATATTTACCCCTAAGAAAGTGTTTTGCCCCACAAACCTTAAAACGTGGCTACGGTCTTGGGAAGGGGGTATCAGCAACAGAGATAAATTGAGCGCAGTGGTGGTCCTTGACATGATTTTGAAAACGCCGACACTACTTTAGAAATATACTCTTGCAAAGCAATGACTAAATATGACAACGACCACCGATGTTTTCTGTTTCTATCTGCCAAACAACTGTGGGTCGTGCGTGGGCAGGCTCTCCGCTTGTGCGTCGCACAAGCACGTCTGCAATGGGAGCAGTTGACGTCAGGTGCTTGAAGCAGCTGCAGTAAACAGGATATTTAACATGATTGGTTTTAAGAAACTGCTACGTGTATCTGTTTCCTACGAAACCGAAGCATGTTGTGCGTGTCGCTTGAGGAAGCGTAACGCCCATTCTTATTTACCCTAGGATCAGCGATAAAAAATTAATAAAAGCGCTGTGCACGTGGATGGGTAAAGCAAATATACAGCAACATCACACATCGACACATTGCACACAACAATGCTGCAAGTGCCGTCAAAGAGTGACTTTGACTGCAGTCTTAGCACAAAAATTTTATCATAACAATTAAGCACGTGCGGTCTGCTTGACACAATTACCGCGCGCTTCCCCCAACCGCGAACTTGCACATCATGCTATTCGCACAAACCTGTCCGCAGTCCCGCCTCCGGAAGCAAGCAGTCCGTGTTGGTGCGGAGACCAGGAGATTGCTTTGACTGCAGCCAGATGCTCGGAGTAAGTCTGCGCTGCTTGCTGCTGATAGGAAGAAGACGTGTTGGCGTTCCACACTAAGAGCTTGTTGTCGTTGCCGCCGGATGCCAAGTGCTGCCGGTCCGGCGACCATTTCAAGCCGCACACCTGTGCAAGTTAATCGCTTGAAATTTGGCAGAGATCGACTATGTACAGGTTAACAGTGGTTAGGTATCTGGCCACGGCTATATATACTGTACTTTCTGGGTGGCATGCAAGAAGCACACCTGCTGTTATTTCGTCGCAGCAAATAGTGGAGGAAGCAAGATGATCGTTTCAGGCGATGCACGAAGCAAAATGGCAACATTCCAGTCTTACGAATCAACTGAGCTCAGAAGCACATAGGTTCGATACATCACAGCAGCTACAGATCTTGGAAAAGTATATTACTTCATACTAACCGCCTTGCCCTAAATCACACTGAAATTCATCCTGCTGCACAAATCGAGAATGTAGCTCACGCAGTTGCGACACGTCCTACGCATAACCATCGCCTTTGATTAAATCCGATAAAAAAGAACTGTTGACAAGTTACCTCTTGTTTGTGTCCGGCCAGCTTTTTATCAGGGTTGCTGCCGGCCGAGGCCGACCGAACATCTCTTTGCAGAATTATTCGATCTCGACTCCCCGACGACAGCTGATCGCCGTTCCAAGCCAGTGCGCCCACCCTGGCCGAGTGGCCCTGGAGTTGGGTGATTTTTTTGCCAGCGCTCGTGTCCCAGACTTGCACAAAACCCTTGTGCGTCCCGACCGCCACCAGGTTGCCCTGAATAACAAAAACCATCCAGAAAACCGGATAAATGCAAATGGGGCGCGATGCTTCTTGTGCATGCAAAAATTGTAGCAAGACTTCACAGAAATGTGCCTGGATTTTGTCACGTAGCGTATGTTTGTCGATAAATCCCTGCACTGGCTTAGACCATCACAACAAAGTGAACCGCACCGCAAAGCGTGACGCATATGCGAAAATTAATCACACAAGCTGTTTACTACGTCTGGAAGCGACGCGATTTCAGTCATAAGCGGTCACGTGATTGCCTGCAGTAAATTCTGTTTATCATACACTTTGATGTACAGTCTCCATCCCATATCTGGCGACAGAAAGATACCGATATTTAAACGATACTATTTCAAACTGTCAAAAATCCTCCGTGTGGAACAATAAACGTGCAACACAGGAATCGCTTCACAGCTCTGATCAGTCCATCGTTTGGGTGTAAGACTGGTGGCAACAATCTGACTCTCCACGGAAATGAGGCATGCACACGAAGACAACAAAACAGCCGGTAAACTCACTACGCATTTCGCATTTACGGGAAATTTTTCAATTTTTTGACTTCAGTTTTTACGAGCTACTCACAGACAACCGGTAAGTTTACAAGCTATTCGCAGACAACCAGATTACGATGAGGCATGAAGACTTGCATAACCAGTTGCTCGGCCTTGATTAAATGAGGTGAAGTCTATATGGCATGTGTGCAACGTAGAAAGAACGGTTTGCGGGCAGTGACAGTCTCGCGTTCACAAGCAACGTCAAGTACGTCTCACCCGATCATTCCAGTTAACAGATGTAACGGAGTCGCCTTCCGAAACAAGATCGCACAAGCGCGTCACTTGGCTGGTGCAAGCGCTCCACAAATAAACGCATGCGCCCAGTCCAACACTGCCAGGAAAGAAAAACAATCGTTCAGCTCCGGAACGGTGAGCGTTTTATATTCACATGTTTGATCTAATCTAAACAAAATGGCAAACGCATTCAAGCGGCTAAAACTTAGCAAAAATATGTTCAGTTTTATATCTCAGAAAAGTAATACACATTCTACAGAGCAACATAGGATATGCCCGATTGATATCAAAACGTAGGCGGGTAGAGGCGCCCTATATAAATAGCCATTCGTGAAACAAAAGTACATGCAGTGCCATTCGCTTCATAATGCAACTAAGCACCAAACGAAGCATCCGACTGGTTAGACGTCAACTGATTATCGACTGGAGCGAAGTGGTGCAACACGAACATTACGAACCCCGTCGAGTAACAGTGCATGCCGAAGACCACGTTGACAGTTTCTACTCTTTACAAGGAATATTACAAGCGTTCGCACGAAACACCCCTTTCGACAACAGGGTGTGAAGATATTGGTGCTGACAGGAAACTCGGGCATTGTCCTAAATTTGCCAGCTACAGTAACTTGACCACAACGCACTTCGCTTGTCACAACGGCTATGCCGCTTACCACACTATTCGCATTTTACAGAAACAAGCGAATCAAACAGAAAAGTTTTTGCTTTGTTATATAAATTTATCGGTGGTAGTGCATTCAAACAGCGGCACAGCGGCAATGTGGTTAATGTTGAAAACTTTTTTTATGTCACAGTTATAATTTTGAACGAGTTGTTACAAAACAGTAGCTACAAACAAACTTTAGACTTGCAGCAAGCTTCTGAGGAATCTGCCTGCTTTCTGCTTTCATTCTTCTGCGACCATTAAAACTTGCAAGCGTATCTACTTTTCATAGTAATAGGCCACAAAGATAGCGGGGTTTGGACTAAAATGCTGGCAAAACTTTTTATGAAACGACAAAACGAGTGCGAACTACTTCCCTGTAAAACCAACAAGAAACGCTTGATCATATACATATTGTTTGTGCGACAAAATCCACATAGGACGGAAAACATCAGCAACTCAGGAGGCTCTAGATCTAGACTTTAGGGTTCGTAACAAGACTAACCTCAACACGTTGGTGGAGGACCAGTCAACAAGATTCAAATAGAAATCATCCTGTAGTTCGGGTGCATCCAACACTTTAAACGGAACCTTGGGAATTTTTCGCATAGGTTTTCGAGGAGAACGTAGAAGTTTTTGGCTGTCGAACAATGATCAGAAACTTTTTGAAATGAAAAATGTCAACAAAACAATGCATTGTTTCAGCTACTAGAACCGAAACATAAAAACCCAAAAGGTATATCACCGTAACTTACACCACAGCCAGAAACAAGCGGTACCAAGGAAATGGGAAATGTTCTACCTTCAGGACAACCTTGCTTCCCCTAGCACGATACGCACCACCGACTTCAGCTCAGCATCAGGTCACGATTGCTGCAAAGTTGTGCACGCGTTACGCGCAGGCGTCGCAACACTATAGTTTCGCAGCGGTAATTTACCAAACTGCGTTACAGGTGATATTTTCCTCTCGATGACGTTGTTGAGTGCTTTTTCCAACAAAAAATTTCACGTAAGCCAACAATTTATCCTGGTTTCAAGAAGCTTTTTTCCAACGGACAGGCACGCTTGAGCTTGATACTAGTATTGCTTGTATAGAAGTATGTAATCTGATCAAACACGCTAGCGCCAACATGTAATTTCTGGTTCAAAGAACGCAACTCTACCAACAAAATATGACGGCTAGTACCTTTTGCAACCGATTGGCGACAGTGAATAGGGAGATGTCGATTCGTTGCAATCAACGCGTTTCATTCTCAAAGAATACTGAAAATTCAAACACAGCAACGTTTTAAACCTTTAAACAACACGTTTTTCCACAATCGTAAATCGTTTTACTTTAATCCAAAATAACCGTGCATGAAAATATTTACAGTGCAACGCGTCTAACACACGATATTTAGAGAAACTGCACAATTTCCAAGCACCATATATATTATGTTTTATTAAACTGGTATACATTTTTGCATTTCAAAGATTTTTCACGGCTTTAAAATGCACAGCTAAAGCTTCGGAGGCAAAGCATAAGCTGCATTAGTCAACGCACAATTTAGAATATTACTCCAGTTTTTATCTATTCAAGTGACTCTCAACCACCGAATGAGTCAGTTACTTAGACCAGTGTTTTTCAACCTTTTTTGCATCACGGACCACTTTATGCAATAAAAAAATTTTGGGGAACACCAAACAAAATTTTATAATCACAATTATGA